>Ga0334898_1003083_pt1 | contig 14029 bp, 9 predicted proteins | sample GraSluR3_MG_10_FD_207228 | JGI IMG/M metagenome (GOLD analysis project Ga0334898, IMG submission 207228) | Sludge microbial communities from methane-producing bioreactor in Wageningen University, Netherlands - Granular Sludge_3_08-R3 | ecosystem: Engineered > Bioreactor > Anaerobic > Unclassified... | reverse complement strand
GTTTACACCATATCAAAGCATAAGGCGCAGCTTGAGAAATACTATAAGGTTATTACTCCGAGTCTTGATATAATTGAGAGTATTTACGATAAATCGAAGCTGCTTCACATTGCACAGCGATGTGGTGTCGCCATACCCCAAACGCAGTACTTTACAAGCGCTAATGACAGTATCGGAAATATAACTTTTCCTGTTCTCACAAAGGGGCGATTTGGATTATCGTTTTACCAAACTCTTGGTAAAAAAGCTTTTTTGGCAAGTAACAAAACAGAGTTACAATCTCAGTTTGAGCTTATTCGCTCAAAGTACGATATAAGCAAAACTTTTACTCAGGAGCTTATTCCGTTCGATGGTACAAATAAAACCGTCTCGTTTACTGCCTTTTGCGTTAATGGCGAGGTGAAAACTCATTGGGCAGGCGTTAAGCTACGTGAGCATCCCATACAGTTTGGTACGGCAACTTTTGCCAAAAGTATTTATTGCGAGGAGTGCCTAGAGCAATCCATTTCGCTACTTAGGGAGCTAAACTATACTGGCGTGTGCGAGGTGGAGTACCTGAAGGATCCTCGCGATGGAAAGTACAAGCTGATAGAGATAAATGCACGAACCTGGTTATGGGTTGGCTTAGCAAAAGCATGTGGTGTTGATTATGCAAAGATTATATATGATTATGTAAATAATAGCAGTATTGATTATCCATCAAACTATATTGCTGATAAAGCTTGGATTAACCCCATAACCGACACGGTTTTTTCGCTGTTAGGGATGCTAAAAAGGCTTGTTAATCCTAGAGATTACCTCCAGAGTATTTTCAGGCAAAGTAAGGTAAACGCACTTTTCTCAAAGGGTGATTTAAAGCCAGGGTTTGCGTATTTCTATAAGAGTTTTAGCTTTTTAAAAAACAGATAATGATACCATATTATTCACCAAACTTTGGTTTTCTCACATTAATCAGAGCTATATTTAGTTTTAAGCCGCATGATAAAATTATAAAATATTTTCAGGAACACACGGGGAAAAAGTACATTTTAATTACTGGTTCTTGTCGGGCAGCCTTATACTTAGCACATTCTGTTTTGGATCGACATGGGAAGGTGTTAACTTCTCCATTAACTTGCAAAACAGCAATTGATCCTATTGTTTCAGCAGGGAATGTGCCCATTTACTCTGATATAAGTTTAGGCAGTTTAACGCTTGACCCTATAAAGGCAGAGAAATACTTTACGTCAGACATAGCAGCATTCCAACTTATTCATTTTGGAGGCATTCCTGCTAATCCACAACGATTTAGAGAACTGTGCGACATAAATGGAATACCCATGATTGAGGACTGTGCACAAGGGTTTTTTGCCCGTGAAAATGGTACCCGTTGTGGGCATTTTGGAGATATTAGTTGTTTTTCTTTGATAAAAAACGCTTATGGTATTGGAGGTGGAATATTTGCTACAAATAACATAGAATATTATAAAAAGGCTAAGTTACTGCAAAAATCTTATTGCAAACCTTCTAATGTGTATTTGCTATTTAGGATTCTGAGAAATTTGATAGAAAGTTATAGAAATTATTCTATCGGAAATTTCATTTACTTGAAATTTATTTCATTGCGCAATAAATCAATTAAAAGGACAAATAATAAACATAAAGATTTGCTAAACCATCTAACGTTTCCTTCTAATATTGAATTGAAAATTGGACTAATCCAGCTTAAAAGGGCAGAAAAGCTAAACCTTATTCGAAAGAGAAAAGCTTCGGTGTTTTTAAACCTGCTTAATCAAAAGGGTTTATATGAAAACTCTCATTTAGAGCGGCATATAGATCCATCATACACAAAACTGTACCTATATCATTCAAAATTTAATAGTTTGAAAGATATCCCAAGGCTAAATTTAATGGGTATTGAAGCTAAACATCTGGAGCAAAAAATAGGCGCATATTATCAAAGTCCAATAGTTAATAAACAACAAGCGAAAGATTTTATACCCGTATATTCAAAAGTTCATGATAGTCTTATAAGTATTCCCTTGACAGAAAACATGTCAATCGATGATATGAATAAGATTATTAGTGCATTAAAAAAAATCATCAATGAATAAAACAATTTGGTGGGATTTAACCAATGTCCCTCATGTAAACTTTTTATTACCGTTCATTCAACAATTTAGTGAAAGGTTTAATTATCAGTTCAGTATTAGGGATTTTGCAGAAACCAGATCTCTTTTCGAACAAAGAATTGGTGAGGATTACTTGTTAGTTGGAAAGCACAAAGGCGAAAATAAGGTTAAAAAAGTGATTGGTGTTTTTGAACGGGCAGTCGGATTAAATAGGAAACTTTCTCAATTCGATATTAAAATATCCGTTGGTGGTGATGCCTCCGGGATGGTAGCAAAATGGCGAAACAAGAAATCTATTACTTTTGACGATAATGAAAAAGCTCCAAATTGGCGCTACAGCAGATTTACAGATTTTGCTTTTTGGCCAAGAGCTATTTCTACAAAAGTGATTTTAAGACAGGGGTTTAAAACCAATAAGTTATATCAATATAATGGGTTTAAAGAAGATATCTATTTAGCAGATTATACGCCGGATGAGACTTTTTTATCGTCGCTGCCATTCAATGATTATGTCGTTGTTCGTCCTGAAAACATCCAGGCTAATTATGTGACTGGCAATAATCTATCCATTGTCCCCAAATTATTAGAACAATTGGATAATAAGGGTGTGAATGTTTTGTTCTTACCAAGGTACGAGCAAGATAAAATATATGCGAAAGGGAAACGTAACATATTTATACCAGATGTAGCCATAAACGGAATGGATGCTTGTTATTATTCAAACGCAGTACTCACAGGAGCAGGGACAATGGCAAGGGAAGCGGCATGTTTGGGAGTTCCTGCATTTTCGTTTTATGCTGGTAAAGAATTGTTAACCGTTGATAAAAAAATGATTAACGATGGCTGGATGTTTTTTTCGCGTGATCCCTCAGTATTAATTGAGCAGTTTTTAAAAAGTTCCAAAAGGGAACCTGATTTAGCTCGATGTATGTTGGTTCAACAAGAAGTGAAAAGCAAATTGGAAGAAGTAGTATCAAAATTTATAGTTAAATAATTAAGTTTATATGAAAATCATCTCCGTAGTGGGCGCTCGCCCAAATTTTATGAAGGTAGCCCCTTTAGTACACGCCATAATCGACTATAACACCAAGGCAGCCATTACCGGCAAGCAGGATATTGAGCATATACTTGTTCATACCGGTCAGCACTACGACGACCGCATGTCGAAAGCATTTTTTGAGGCATTAAATATCCCCGAGGCATATATAAACCTGGGTATTGGCTCTGGAACCCATGCCGAGCAGGTTGGCAACTCAATGATTGCCCTTGAGCGTGTTTTTATGAAAGAGATGCCCGATTGGATAGTAATTTTTGGTGATGTTAATGCGACTATGGCAGCCACAGTTGCAGCCAAAAAGCTTCATATAAAGGTATGCCATGTGGAAGCTGGTCTGCGTTCGTTCGACGAGAAAATGCCAGAGGAGATTAACAGGCTCGTTACGGACCGTTTATCCGATTTGCTGCTAACCCCCGATAGATTGTCCATTGAAAACTTGACATCGGAGGCCGCTGTTTTGGGTGTACCATCGTTACGTTGTAACTCCTTTGCAGGCAGAATTTCATACTTAGAAGAGCAAGAGACGAAGTATGGGTTAACCTATGCTTACACTCCCGATAAATTTGAGGCTTTAGTTAAAAAACTAAATGAAATGCTCACTATGCCCAACTTAAAGGGAGAATGGCTGAAACGGAAAGAAATAATGCTTGCCGATAAAATTGATGTAACCGCATTTTGGTTATGGTTTATCGAGGACTACCCCTCCAGCGCCAATGTTATGAAGGAAAACCCAGATTATCAATATCGTTTTAAGTGAAACTAGCAATGGGCTGGTACGTTTGCCCATTAGCACTGCTTGTTTTCCCGATCTTACCCACCCGCATCCCTCACCCTATTTTTCACTGTAAGCCCTGCAATATCCCCATTTACCCCCAAACCCTTTACCTACCGAAATGCAATGAAGGTAGGCTAAACTCGTCACCCGTCACTCGTCCCTCGTCACCGTCCCTCGTCATCGCGACCCGTCTCATCTCATTATTATTTATGACGAAACGATAAGAAGCAACCACAAGAGTTAAAACAGAACACAACGCCAAACTCGTGTAAATAGTAATTCGTGCCAATTTGTGTAACCTGTCTACCCTGCCTATGCCCTGCCGTGCGGCAGGCAGGCGGCAGGTAGATTTGTGGACTCAAAAGACGTTACATCTCATCGCCCCTCCCTCGCCACTCAATAAAATCACAAAAAAACGGATAAAAATGGAATCAGATTCCACGTTTGTCCATATATTTGTAGTATGATTAAAAGAGTTGCATTTAAAAGGCTTAAGGAGCTATCCTCAATGTTTAAGGTTGTTGCAGTTACCGGACCACGACAATCGGGTAAAACAACGCTGGTAAAATCTGCTTTCCCAAATAAACCATATATTACATTGGAGAATCCTGATAACAGGCAGTTTTCAGTTGACGACCCCCGGGGGTTTTTAGCTCAATTTCCCGAAGGAGCAATTTTTGACGAAATTCAACGAAGCCCTTTGTTGTTCTCATATTTGCAGGAAATTGTAGATAACACTAGCGAGCCGGGTCAATTTATATTAACTGGCTCGAACAATTTTTTGTTAAACGAACAAATTACCCAGTCTTTAGCCGGTAGGGTTGGTTTTTTAAACCTTTTTCCTTTTTCCTTCGAAGAAATTAAAGCGTATAATTTATCATACTCTGAGAATGATTTTATAATAAATGGTTTTTACCCACCCGTTTACGATCAGGGTATTAGCGTACAGGAATGGCTCCCCAATTATATAAGAACCTATATCGAAAGAGATGTAAGGCAAATTAAAAATGTATCGGATTTGCTTGTTTTCGAAAGATTTATGAGATTGATAGCCGGCAGAACCGGTCAGGAGCTTAATTACACTTCTCTTTCGGTTGAGGTTGGGGTAGATGTGAAAACAATTCAATCGTGGTTAAGCATCCTTGTTGGTAGCTTCATTGTGTTTCTGCTCCCACCTTTCCACAAAAACTTTAACAAAACTATTGTTAAGCGACCAAAACTCTACTTTTACGACACTGCGCTAGCCTGTTCTTTGCTTGGCATACATAAAATTGAACATTTACAAACTCATCCCTTAAGGGGTGCTTTGTTCGAATGCCTTATAGTTTCCGAAATAAATAAACAAAAGAATAATTCCGGGTATAAAGATTCCCTCTATTTTTGGAGAGATAAAACTGGTCGTGAAATTGATTTGATAGTTGACAAAACATCTTCCTTTTTACCAATAGAGATAAAATCGGGTAAAACTATACACGATGAATTTTTCAAGAGCTTAAGATATTGGTTAAAACTTACGGGAGAAAAGCAGGGTATAATTGTATATGCCGGCAACACCAACCAAAAACGTTCCGAAGGTATAGAGGTTATTAGTTGGGAAAAACTATCTGTTTTTGAGTAGTTTAAACACATGGTGTTTTTTAGAGTTAGGCGAGTTATGGCTTAAAACGGAATACAACGCCAAATACGCGCAAATAGCAATTCGTGCCAATTCGTGTAACCTGTCCACCCTGCCTATGCCCTGCCTATGCAGGTAGACAATGACGATTGGTCTAATCAACTTGCACCCCGCACCCTCAACTTTAAACCTTAAACCTTTACCTACTGCAACGATAGTGAAGGTAGGCGTAACCTGTAACCAGTCCCTCGTCACCGTCCCCCCTCGTCATCGCGATCCGTCTCGTCACAACAATTCCGTTACGAGAAGTAGCGATCTTTCCCATTCAAAGATTGCTTCGTCAGCATAGGACGCATCCTCGCAATGACGATTGGTTTAAATCATCCCGTCTTCAGCGCGTTCACGTAGAACTCAAGAGATGAGCGAATTGCCGGGGAAGCCCAAAAGGAGAGCTGCGGAGGAAGAAGCACGGACAGTAGATTGTTGTTTCCGTTGCTAGGCAACTACCTATCAGCAAGTCCGAAACGAAGCGATTGCTCTCCGCCTGCCAAATTTGCTCAGCCGTAGAGTTCAAGCGAATGGGCTGTAAGCGGTGAATTTTCTTTGTTACTTTCTTTTGTTGGCAGCAAAAGAAAGTAAAAGAATCCACTCCTTCGGTCGTAGCAATCCGTCTCATCATAAGCAATGACGTTACGAGAAGTAGCGATCTTTCCCATTCAAGATTGCTTCTTCAAGCTTCAAAAGACGAAGTTTTCATCGCCTGTCTGCCTTACCTATGCCCTGCCTATGCATGCAGGTTTACCTACTATCTTTTTAGTAGGTTTACCTACTGTCTTTTTGGTAGGTTTACCTACTATCTTTATGGTAGGCAATAACGATTGGTCTAAACAACTTGCACTCCGCACCATCAACTTTAAACCTTAAACCTTAAACCTTTACCTACCGAAATGCAATGAAGGTAGGCTTAACTTTAAACCCTAAACCCTAAACCCTAAACCCTAAACCTTTACCTACCGCAACGATAGTGAAGGTAGGCGCAACCCGTCACCCGTCCCTCGCGATAAGGCACCAACACATACCTTTAAATACATGCCGCAAAGACACGTAAAAATAGCCGCAAGAAGATACAGGATGGAAAGATAAATTTATGTAATAATTTTGTAGTTTTGCTTACAGAAACGATACCGTCTATGAGCAATTCCGAATGGGATCTAAGCCAATTCTCAAAGCATCTTTTTTGGGATATTGATGTTAACACACTCTCACCATACTCAAACAAATCGTTTATTGTAAAAAGAGTTTTAGAGTATGGTTTGTTATCAGATTGGTTTCTACTTAATAAGTATTTAAGTATCAGTGAAATTGCTGAGCTATCGCAAGGCATTAAAGATCTTGACAAGAAATCCCTTTCATTTATTTCAACCCTGTCCGGTAAACCAAGGAGTTCATTCCAATGCTACACTACTCAACAATCGACAAATCCACACTGGAACTTTTAACAAGGATAATGGCGTCATCCTATTTTTCCAATATGTATCTGTGTGGCGGTACTTCTCTTGCATTACAAATTGGACACCGAAAATCAATAGATATCGACTTGTTTGGTCAAATTGATTTAGACGACATAACAGCAGCCAATACCCTTGGCTCATTTGGAACAACACAAACCATAAAAAAATCACAGAATATCCATATTTACATTGTTAACGGCATTAAGGTTGACGTAGTAAACTACCCTTATCCTTGGATAAAACCAATAATTACTAAAGATACCATCAGGCTAGGTAGCAAGCCTGATATTGCAGCAATGAAGCTAGCAGCAGTTGCAGGAAGAGGAAGTAAAAAGGACTTTATTGATATTTACTTTCTGCTAAGGGAGTTTTCGTTGTCAGAGCTTCTCGCATTCTATAATCAAAAGTATAGCGATGGCTCATCATTTATGGTTTTAAAAAGCCTAACCTATTTTAGCGACGCCGACGATGAACCTAACCCAGTAATGCTAATCCCAATTAACTGGGAACAAGTGAAAACCATCATTGCCAAAGAGGTTGAAGCATACCTTTCTCCATCCTGATCCACCGTTCGCATGAGGCTCCCGCCTCGGTCGTCATTATTGTTCTAGGTTAACCAAATTTACTTCTCGCCTGCCTATGCCTACAAGCGACAGGTAGGCAATGACGAATGATTTAAACAATTTGCACCCCGCACCCTCAACTTTAAACCTTAAACTTTAAACCTTTACCTACCGCAACGATAGTGAAGGTAGGCACAACCCGTCACTCGTCACTCGTCCTCGCGAGCGAAATAAAATGAAGCGAAGCGATCTAGAGTTCAAAGATTGCTTCTTCAAACTTCAAAAGACGAAGTTTTCATCGCAATAACGATTGGTTTAAACAACTTGCACTCCGCACCCTCAACCTTAAACCTTAAACCCTAAACCCTAAACCCTAAACCTTTACCTACCGAAATGCAATGAAGGTAGGCTAAACCCCTCGCTCGCAACCTTTACCTACCGCAACGATAGCAACAAGGCGATTGCGCCAAACAGAACTCTACCTCGTAAGAAAAGTTAAATAAAGACACTTCTTATTTAAGATATTTTGGAAATACTTAAATAGCGGTTATATTTGTTTAAAAAAATAGAAATGAAACAATATAAGTCAGGACAGTACATAAGCCAAGGCTACTATAAGAGTTTTCAACCTACATTAATCAACAAGCAATTGCACGTTGACAATATGGAAGTGTTGCAACTACTGAGTCAAGCAGACAGAGAGTTAGGCAGACTAGATATGTACTCAAAGTATATTCCTAATATCGACCTCTTTATAAGAATGCACGTTCTTAAAGAAGCCACTCAAAGTAGCAGAATTGAGGGGACTCAAACTAATATGGAAGAGGCTTTACTGGAAAAAGAAGACATTCCTTTGGATAAAAGAGATGACTGGGAGGAAGTCCAGAATAATACGAAAGCAATGGAATGGGCTATAAAAGAACTGGAGAAACTTCCATTTTCTTCTCGATTAATTCGTAAAACCCATAAAGTACTACTTCAAGGAGTTAGGGGAGAACGAAAACAACCCGGTGAATTCAGAAATAGTCAGAATTGGATAGGAGGAGCAACTATAAATGACGCTATTTTTATTCCCCCAGCTCATACTTCTGTGCCTGAATTAATGAGCGATATAGAGAAGTTTATTTACAATGAAGAAATATTCATTCCTGAATTGCTAAAAATTGGTCTTGTTCATTATCAGTTTGAAACGATTCACCCATTCCTTGATGGAAACGGTAGGGTTGGCAGATTGCTTATTCCATTATATTTAGTCAGCAAAGGAATATTAAAGAAACCTATCTTGTATCTATCTGAATTTTTTGAAAAAAATAGAAAGTTTTATTACGAAAACTTAATGTTGGTAAGAGATAAAAATAATCTCACACAATGGTTTAAGTTCTTTTTGGTTGGAATAATTGAAACAGCAAAGAACGGAATAACAACATTTGACAATATCCTTCAATTACAAAAAACGGTTGAATCAAGCATCCAAAAATTAGGTAGTAGAGCCGTGAATGCAAAAAAGATTGTTGATTATTTGTATAATCGTCCAATGATAAATGCAGAAAAAGTTAGTGAAATAGCAGGAATATCGATGCCTTCAGCGTATAAATTAATTGTAGATTTAGAAAAACTTGATATTCTAAATGAAGTGACAGGAAGTCAGCGAGGTAGAGTATATGTGTTTGACAACTATTTAAAACTATTCAGATAATTTACGCCCAGTTGCTAACACGGGGTGTGCAAAATGCAGGTTTATAGTGGATTAAGTTACTTTTTGGTTCCAATCTAACATCACACTTTTGGACGAAGACGATGTTTCAACCGAGCGTTCCTTGCGAGCTCGGCGAAGCCAATATCCAGCACTTTATACACCCCCACCCTCACCCTTAAACTTTAAACCTTAAACTTTAAACCTTAAACTTTAAACCCTAAACCCTAAACCCTAAACCTTAAATTCGTAACCCGCAACCTTTACCTACCGCACCGATAGTGAAGGTAGACGCAACCCTTAACTCGTGACCAGTCACCAGTCACTCGTCCCCGTCACCCCCCCTCGTCATCGCGATCCGTCTCGTAATAAACAATGACGAGACGGAGAAGCGATCTTTCCCATTCAAAGATTGCTACTTCAAGCTTCAAAAGACGAAGAGATTGCCTCTGGCTTAAACGAATTGTTGGGGTGTGTTTTTTCTTATTCGTTTTATTCTTTTAAGCAAGTCCTTCTTACTCTTCCTTTCTTCTTCAATGTCATAGTCATCCTGAAGACCAAGCCAGTATTTTGGGCTTGTTCCAAAGTATAAACCCAATCTCAAAGCAGTATCTGCTGTTATACTTCTTTTCCCTTTTAGTATTTGTGAAATTCTTGTCTGTGGAATTTCAGTGTCCTTTGATAGCCTGTAGGCAGTAATATTCATAGGTATCAGAAATTCTTCGTTAAGAATTTCGCCAGGGTGCACATTTTCTAACCTCTCCATATTATCTCTTTTCATTAGTGATAATCTAAAATTTCTACTTCTTCAGCATTGTTACCAGTCCATTTAAATACGATTCTCCATTGGTCATTGATTCTTATGCTATAAAAGTTTTTCAGTTTTCCCGATAACTTTTCAAGTCGATTTGATGGAGGAATTTTCAAGTCAATTATGCTCTGCGAGTTATTGAGCATTCTTAGTTTGCGCCTTCCTATTTGCTGTATCTCTTGAGGAATATTTTTAACACGCTCTCCACTCCAGATTTTCTCTGTTATTTTAGAACCAAAAGAGACAATCATTACTATCTTTTTACATTAGTAACGCCAAAGGTGAGTGTTTGTTTCGAAATTACCAAGAAAGCAACCATTTTTATTTAAAATGTGCCACAATAGTCGAGTTATTTTCGTTTTGTGCGTCTGAAAGGCAATAAGATCAATTTCTTCCACAGTCTTCGCGAGTCTCGTCTTGTCACAAATAATGACGTTACGAGAAGTAGCGATCTTTCCCATGCAAAGATTGCTTCTTTAAACTTCAAAAGACGAAGTTTTCATCGCCTGTCTGCCTTGCCTATGCTTACAAGCGACAGGCAGGTTTACCTGACATCATTTTGGTAGGTTTACCTACTGTCTTTTTGGCAGGTTTACCTACTATCTTTTTAGTAGGTTTACCTACTATCTTTTTGGTAGGCAATAACGTTCCTTATTTACTACTAAACGCACCATCCACCGATAACCGACAATAGACAACCGATTACAGATCATCTTCCCCCCCCCAAAAAAAACTTGACATCATTTACACAAAAACGTATATTTGTAAAAATAATTTTACAGTATGCAGAAAAGAGCGTTGTATTTCGATATTTTACCGCAGTTATACCATAAAAACGCCATAGTAATAACGGGAATGCGTCAGGTGGGGAAAACAACCCTAATGAAGCAGCTGTCAAGCCAATGGGAGGGCAAACAATTATGGTTTGATTTTGACAACCCTTTGGATATGTTAGTGTTTGAGAGCGTTGACTATAATCAGGTGTTTGAAAGTTTACGAAAGGATGCAGGGGCAGGTGAGGATGAGCGCTTTTTGGTGTGTATCGATGAGATTCAGAATTATCCCGAATCCACCAAAATTATTAAGTACCTAATTGATCATTATGGAGTAAAATTTATTGTTACCGGATCATCAAATTACTATTTACGAAATCTTTTTCCAGAGTCGCTTAGTGGACGTAAGTTTTTATATGTACTCAACCCCTTAAGTTTTAAGGAATATCTGTATTTTAATGATAGATTAGAGGAGGATAAGATTACCCCCAGTATCGATGATTTTTTGAAAATACACCCTCCTGCACTGCTACACAAGAGATCTCAACTATACGATGAATATCTGGAGTTTGGCGGATTTCCTGAGGTGGCACTGACTAAGGATTATGAAACAAAAAGGTTGATTCTTAGGAATATCTTTTCATCTTTCTTCGAAAAGGATATCAAAGTATTTACCGAGTTGAAGGATGTTAGAGAGCTACGCGATATGATTCTTTTACTCGCTTCGCGAAATGGTAATATTGTTGATGTTACAAGGCTTTCTTCCGAACTAGGCGTAAACAGGGTAAAGGCCTATGGCTATCTCGAATTTTTGGAAGGAACTTTTTTTCTGCGCTTAATACCAAAATTTTCTCGAAGCGTTGATCGTAGCGTGGCAGGTGGTAAAAAAGTATATTTTTCCGATACAGGAATACTCAACCTTGTGGCTAAAGTAGCACCTGGGCAACTGCTGGAGGTTGCTGTTGCCAACCAGTTAGTACCCTATGGCGATATTTGCTTCTACAATAAGCGTAATACCGCTGAAATAGATTTTATTCTGAATAAGGAAATTGCCCTAGAAGTAAAAAATAAAGCCATTGAACCCGACATGCTTAAACTTGCAAAAATAGCCCAAAGCATTGATTTAAAACGATACTATATTTTGAGTAAAACGCCTTCAGGCCTTGATGGTGTTGTTTATCCATGGTTTTTGTAGGACAAGAGTTAAAACAGAACACAACGCCAAGTTCGTGTAAATAGTAATTCGTGCCAATTCGTGTAACATGTCTACCCTGCCTATGCCCTGCCTATGCCGGCAGGCGGCAGGCAGGCGACAGGTAGATTTGTGGATTCAATAACGTGCTACCCACTGTCCACTCCCGTCCTCGCGAGCGGAATAAAATGAAGCGAAACGATCTCATCCATTTGCATTAGATTACTTCATCAGCAAATGACGCTTCCTCGCATCCGATAGTTATCGGATAACGTAAAGGGTTACACTGACCATCCCGCCTTCAGCGCGTTCACGTAGAACTCAAGAGATGAGCGGATTGCCGGGAAAGCACAAAAGGAGAGCTGCGGCGGAAGAAGCTAGGACAGTAGATTGTTGTTTCCGTTGCTGGGCAACTACCTATCGGCAAGTCCGAAACGAAGCGATTGCTCTCCGCCTGCCAAATTCGCTCAGCCGTAGAGTTCAAGTGAATGGGCTGTGAGCGGTGAATTTTCTTTGTTACTTTCTTTTGTTGGCAGCAAAAGAAAGTAAAAGAATCCACTCCTTCGGTCGTAGCAATCCGTCTCATCATAAGCAATGACGTTACGAGAAGTAGCGATCTTTCCCATGCAAAGATTGCTTCTTTAAACTTCAAAAGACGAAGTTTTCATCGCCTGTCTGCCTTGCCTATGCTTACAAGCGACAGGCAGGTTTACCTGACATCATTTTGGTAGGTTTACCTACTGTCTTTTTGGTAGGCAATGACGAATGGTTTAATCAACATTCCCCCGCACCCTAAACTTTAAACTCTAAACCTTAAACCTTTACCTACCGAAATGCAATGAAGGTAGGCTAAACTTTAAACTCTAAACCCTAAACCTAAAACCTTTACCTACCGCAACGATAGTGAAGGTAGGCGTACCCAGTCACTCGTCACCGCCCCCCCGTCCTCGCGAGCGGAATATAATGAAGCGAAGCGATCTCATCCATTTGCATTAGATTACTTCATCAGCAAATGACGCTTCCTCGCATCCGATAGTTATCGGATAACGTAATGGGTTACACTGACCATCCCGCCTTCAGCGCGTTCACGTAGAACTCAAGAGATGAGCGGATTGCCGGGAAAGCCCAAAAGGAGAGCTGCGGCGGAAGAAGCAAGGACAGTAGATTGCTGTTTCCGTTGCTAGGCAACTACCTATCGGCAAGTCCGAAACGAAGCGATTGCTCTCCGCCTGCCAAATTCGCTCAGCCGTAGAGTTCAAGTGAATGGGCTGTGAGCGGTGAATTTTCTTTGTTACTTTCTTTTGTTGGCAGCAAAAGAAAGTAAAAGAATCCACTCCTTCGGTCGTAGCAATCCGTCTCATCATAAGCAATGACGTTACGAGAAGTAGCGATCTTTCCCATGCAAAGATTGCTTCTTTAAACTTCAAAAGACGAAGTTTTCATCGCCTGTCTGCCTTGCCTATGCTTACAAGCGACAGGCAGGTTTACCTACTATCTTTTTAGTAGGTTTACCTACTGTCTTTTTGGTAGGTTTACCTACTATCTTTATGGTAGGTTTACCTACTATCTTTTTGGCAGGCAATGACGAATGGTTTAATTAACATTCCCCCGCACCCTAAACTTTAAACTCTAAACCTTAAACCTTTACCTACCGAAATGCAATGAAGGTAGGCTAAACCCCTCGCTCGTAACCTTTACCTACTGCAACGATAGTGAAGGTAGGCGCAACTCGTCACCAGTCACTGTTTAACATGACCCAACCCCATTGCCAAAACTCATCAATTGGTTACCTTTACCCTCAAAATTATCCATAAAAATAGTGAGCGCAAGGCTAAGTTTTAGGAATGTTGCCCAGTCAAAATATTAATCAAAAACTTTTGTAGTTATCCACGGAAATAATTGCACTAAAATGTAATCGACTACAAAAA
>Ga0334898_1003081_pt1 | contig 14042 bp, 13 predicted proteins | sample GraSluR3_MG_10_FD_207228 | JGI IMG/M metagenome (GOLD analysis project Ga0334898, IMG submission 207228) | Sludge microbial communities from methane-producing bioreactor in Wageningen University, Netherlands - Granular Sludge_3_08-R3 | ecosystem: Engineered > Bioreactor > Anaerobic >... | reverse complement strand
TTCCTTTGGCATACATGGAGATGATTTGGTGATCGATTCGACTGATATCTCGGCTTCTCTTGGGAACCAACTGCGGTGTGAAGTTTCCCTCTCGATCTCGGGGCGTTTCCAATTCCATGTCTCCAAATTGGGTACGAACTTTTTTCTTGGTCGTTCCATTGCGTCGATTGGCAGTGTCCTTGTCACCTTGGTCACTTTTTTCATAGCCAAGATGGGCTTTCATCTCTTCGTTTAGGATTCTTTCGGTCATCTCTTTGAGAAGTTTTTTCAGGATTCCATTGTGTCCCATTAAATCATCCATGGTTTTGGCTTTGATAAGCTCATCTTCTAAATCAAATGGTAAAATCATTTCTTTTGTCATATCAGGTCCTCCTGTGTAAGAATAAATAGAGTGTATCATATTGCGTTTACACAGTTAATCTGACAGTCTCTTTCGGCGCAAACATATTAACTTGTTGTGCTCAAATTTTCCATTAGTTTTCCACGTACAGCAAGTACATACCGCTAGAAAGTTTAAAAAATAAACATACTTAACACATAATCCATGTCCGTAAACCTTGAATAACGGTCATTGAATTACAATATGATGCTCAGAGAGTACTCTATGAGCTATTACTAAAGACGGTTAGTTTTGATATCATTCCTAACTTGAGTTTACTACGCTATTGTTGAAAATGACCCCTAAAGTCTCTTCCTGTCCGGTGTGATAGAAAACAGGCTTGTATATACTAAAAATCTAAAAGGTTTGGTTTAGCAGGCCATACCACTTTTGTATTTCTGGTTTCATGGTTTCAGTGTTGTTTCTTTGCTTGGTTTCTTTTGCAAATCCGATACACTGATTATTTCTACTTGTCTGACTTGTGTTAGTAGATCCAGAAGCGATTCAATACTTCCCCCATATCCTTCTTCTTTGGCTTTTTGCCATAGCATTTGGGATAGAAGAAGTCCTACTATACATACAAACGTATGGACTTTGATCTTTTGATCGGTCCAATGGTATTGTGGATATACACTATGGTGATACGGATTCTTTAGATGTCTAAAGAGATATTCAACATGGTATTGTCCTCTGTAAGCAGAAATAATCTCTTCTACTTCCCATTCCTCTCGATTCGTGCAGAGAAGGATCTTTCCAAATTGATAATCCAGTAGCCATCGATATTGTTTTTATTGGTGGTCCAATCCAATGAAAAATGACCTTCTTTGGTCTCTCTAAAAGAACCATAAAAAGTTTTCCAGTTTTTGTGGTACACTTTAATTTATCTCAAAAAGGATTTCTAATTTTCCAGAATAATACGACACCTTTTTCCAAGAGCTTTGGCTGCACGTCCAATGGTATCTAACGTAATGGACTTATTTTCTGGATCCAACAATCGATTTACAGAAGAACGACTTGTGTTCATTCTTTTAGCCATTTCTGTAACAGTAATTGACCCACTTCTCATTTGACTTCTTATTTGGTATGCAAGAATACGTTTTAATGCTACTTTCTCTACATCGGATAATATGTCGTTTTCCAAAAGAAAATCATCAAAATTGGATCCTGCATGAGGATTTACTTCTTTGTTCTGCTTATTCATGCTCTGCTCCTATTCTTAAATTGTTCTATTCTTTTTCTTGCCGTTTCCTTTCCATATTCAGATACATAAAAGATTATTTGAAAGCGACCACTACTTTTCATACATTGACTGTACCAGAATTGGTTCATTTGTCGAATATTTTCAATGTGATGGACAAAATAACTTCATTATTGCATAACCTTAAACTGATCTTCAACCCAAACCACCCCATAAAACTAACAACTCTTGCATTCATCGCATTGGTTGTTTCAAAAGTTGTCTAGACTATTTCTTATTGAGGGATTGTATGTTTGTGAAAATTACACCTCGTAAGAATCAAGACAAGAAGTATTAATGTACAGAACTCATAGAAGGGTACAAAGAAAATAGAAAGGTCAAACATCGCCGAATTATGTATTTTGGTAGTATTGACTCGGAGATGGCAGAAAAACTCAAAATCGTCTTTTCCAAAGACTTTGATGATTTTACGAATCTCAACGTATGTTTTGCGTAATAGTATTACCACCAAAGGCGAAATACATTTGCAAAATGGGTACCACTATTATGCAAAACATGCAACCAGTAGGTATATCTATTTTCATGGAACTATTTACACCTTAGCATTGTTATCTCTGTAATTAAACACTATTGAAATAGGAGACAATAATGGATCAAAAATTACTGGACGTTTTGAACATGGTATATAAGCAGGATTTTTCTGAAGTGGTAGGACAAGATCGACTGACGCTTGAACCAATGCTACTTGAACTTGAAGAAAAGAAATTGATTGCCATTGAGCGCGTGAAGTCGGGCTGCGGTGGATGTACGGGTTGTGGTGTACAACTTTTCCCTGAAATCGTTGACGCTGGCATTGAAATGCTGAAACAACACGGGATGATTGAAGAAAAGAAATAGTAGTTATATTGCACTAGTAGAACGTTTCCTATCTAAAAATGATAGGATCAGACTTTTTGGTGAATACTCACGCAGCTGCTCATTAGCATATATGCCTGAGAATAATAACAGATTAGGGCTCTTACTGCTACAGAGTTACACTGCGATTGTATTCACCAAAGAGCATTTTTTTTATTCCTAACTTAACACCAACACGTTTGTGATATGTTAGTATAGTTTGAGGCGGAGTTTAGTTTGCGAGTTGTTCAATTTGTTTGACAAGATGCTGTTGTTTAGTATTTTTAGCTTGTATGGATTTGAGGATGCAAATGTCAATCATTTTTTGTAACACCCCCTGCTAATGAGAATGTGTACCACTTTGATTGCAGAGGGCAAAACAGGAGATGACACGCGACCCGAGCATGCGCATTTCTACCCGAAAGGCTATTTTTTGGGGAAAACAGAATGTACCACCAAAATCCAAACCTGGTGAGAAATTCTTGTACACGGATACAAACTATTACCTTCTGGGATTGATTATTGAAAACCTTACAGGAAAACCTTTTCAGGAAGTTCTTCATACCATGATTTTTGAACCCCTGGGAATGAATCACGCCTATACCAATGATTTTACTGCACCAAAGAAGCCATCCAAATTTCTCACTGCTCATGCAATGATTGATGGTGTGGATTTCACCAACATGAAAGGCGTTGCCCCCATTGATCATGCAGGCTCAAGTGTGATTGCACCACTGGAAGACTTTTACATTTTTATGAAGACACTTGTGAACCATGAAATACTGAAGAAAGAAACTTTGCAAAGAATGATTGATGATGACAGACCCATGGGATTTCCTGCCATTGGCATTCGCTATGGCTACTCGATATGGAAGTTTGTGACAGTTCCTTTTGTGATGCCCTCTAAGTTCAACTGCTGGGGCTGTGTAGGTGTTACAGGGGCGTTTCTGTTCTATCATCCAGAAACAGAATCGTACATCATTAGTACGTTCAATGATTCTTCCTACAAAACCAAAGCCCTTCGCTTCATGCTATCCAACGTGATCAATGCTTTATGCGTATGATATGAGATTGAAACCCACTCGAGTTGTAAGGATAGAAAACAGTAAAATGGTAACGATCAAGCACATTACAGAAAACAAAAAGCAGTTTCTAGACCTGCTGCTCCTGGCTGATGAACAAGAAGATATGATTGATAAATACCTGCCCCAGGGCGATATGTTTGCTCTGTACGATGGGGATTTAAAATCACCGACCACTACGACCACCCAATGTTCGATGGTGTCATACAGCTTGTTGATATGATTGTCCTGAAAAAGGATTTAAGAGAGTGAAAGGAGATCGAAACATTTTGTGGGCGATTGTTTTTTTAAAGGGTTGAAGAGGAGGGGCAAGCGCACACGCATCCTTCTGTTTTTTTTAAAGTCCACAATGTTGTCCATATCCCTTGGTGACACATGTTTTGTATCGTATAATGTTCTATCTTTGTTTGATATATCCTGGTACACTTGACAATGATTCTAAATACCCATAGAATTACTATGGGTATTTAGATATGTTTTCAAGGACTACAATGATGAAACATGATGAGTTTTTCAGAAAGAATCCAGTTTTTACTGGAGAAGATCTGGCAAAACACCTATTGTTGCAAGGTAAACCTGGTGAACGGACACAAGAAGCTCTCTTGGCATACCACCAGAAGACTGGACATATTGTACGAATACGACGTGGATTATATGCAGTAATACCGAAGGGTACTAGTAGGGATTTTTTCTCGGTTGATCCGTATCTTATTGCATCAAAATTAACACCAGATTCGGTGTTGTCGCACCATACAGCACTAGAGTTTCATGGTAAAGCGTATTCTTTGTTTACTCATATAATTTACTCGGCATCTCGTCCATTGGGTTCTCTGAGTTTTCAATCTTATACTTTTCGAGGAACCAAATTTCCCCATGCTCTTGAGACTCAGGGTAAAACGCATACTAATGTTTTGATTGCAGAACGTGCAGGTATAATCGTAAGAGTTTCAAACTTGGAGAGGACTCTGGTGGAAACTCTGGATCGACCTGATCTGTCAGGAAGTTGGGAAGAAATATGGCGCTCGTTAGAGTCTATTGAATTTTTCAATCTTAATAAAGTCATAGAGTATACACTCCTGCTTAAAAATGCGACTACTGCAGCAAGGGTAGGTTTTTTCCTGGAACAACATCGAACTCAGTTAATGGTTGAAGATTGGCAACTCAAAGAGCTTTACGATATGCGACCTCGACAAGTCCATTACTTGGATAGGTCCAGGAGAAAAATCAGCAGACTCGTACCGAAATGGAACCTAGTGGTACCAGTGGAAGTGATTGAACGGTCCTGGGCGGAGGTAATATGAGAATTTCTCTAGAGAAACTTACAATGGAAGCAGAGGCGACGAGTTTCAGACCAGATTATCTGGAAAAAGTGGCTCGTTTGTTGGGATTATTCAACGATATAAAAGACCATCCATTCCTCAAAGAGAGGCTTGTGCTTAAGGGCGGTACCGCCTTAAATCTCGATAAACGATGTGGATTTCGACTCCAGTGATTTGATAAGACAGTTAATACCTACCCTACGTGTGAATTCCTCTGAGATCAAGGTTGGACCAATAATATATGGCAATAAGATTGCGATGGAATGTCGCCAAGCTTTATCCGCTGTCCTTCCCTTGAATGAATCCGAAAAGGCATTTTTGGATTTACTTCTAGATCGGGGAATAATTGATCCTTCTCTTTTAACTAATGATCCATTTCTTCAACAACGCATTCTACTGCAACCGCTTCTTCAATGGAAGGCACTAAATGTACGACATCATAAACTGTAAAGAACCTGGCTTAGTGGACCTAGGATCCACCAAAAGTCATGCAGTTTAATGGATGCCTAAGAAGCATTTCAAAAAACTACTTCCAGAAGAAGAATTTTAAAAAACTCCGATCCAGCGTTACTAAAAAGACAAATAGTGACAATGATGCTAAATACCCATTGAAAACCTATGGGTATTGAGAGTTATTTTCAAGGAACGTAATGATGAAACATTTTGTGGACGATTGTATTTTGAAATGGATTGAAGAGGATATATACGTATAAAATGTTATTCTGGAGAAGTGGTCCATTTGACCGAAATAGTTAATATAGCAAATGGATGTGTTTTGCATAATAGTAGTATGCAAAACACACTCGACTACGGTGAAGCCCTGTGTGGTAAATCAATGTTCTCCGCCACCTTTGAGGAAGATGTGACCGGCAGACTCATGATTATCACTGAGGTTAGTCAGGAGCATATGACAACCACAGCCGATTTTGGAAAAGGTGAAATAGAAAACGCTTGCTTTGAAGCCGTCCGGCGGCTGGCTGCGCTTGATATGAGTAGGATGGCGTTTACCCTTTCGGACATCGACCAGTATTTCGGCAGGCAACAAGGAGAATTGTATCGAGAGTATCTTGAAGGTCTGAAGGCCGGCTGTGCAGGCGTGGTAAAGGATAGAACCTGATCAAAGCTATCCAGGATGGTCATATCCAAGCGATCATAACCGGGATGGGTCAAGTATAGGACCCGGATGGTTTGTCACTCCTGGATGGTCCTATGCCTTTCCTGCGACGTGACTGGTCTGGCAGGCGCAGCAAGCGTGTGGCTTAATCACATGCGATAGTCTCACAACCACCAAACCGGAATAACCCTGTCCTCGCCGTCAAGCCGAACCAGTTTATCGTATAAGCAAATAACACCACCTGGACCTCTACCCTTACCACCTCCAGTGCCACCGCTGGCACCGGTTATTTTATCAAGCACGCTGAACGCCGCAACATCACTTTTTTGCGGGTCGGCGTGCTTTTTCATTTCCAGCGGATACAGTACGCCATCATTTTCGATGAGCAGATCAATCTCGTTCATCTCTTTGTCGCGGTAGAAATATAGGGGTGCTTCAAGAATACCGGCGTTGTAGTAGCTCTTGACTACCTCACCCACAACAAACGTCTCAAAGAACGCGCCCGCCATCGCACCGTTTTTCAATACCTCCGGCGTGTTCCAGCGCGTGAGATACGCGGCTAATCCCGTGTCGAGAAAGTAGAGCTTCGGCGTCTTAACCGCCCGTTTAGTGATGTTATTCGAGTAAGGCCTGAGCAGGTAAACAAGGTTTGATGCTACCAAGATGGAGAGCCATCTTTCGGCGGTCGGCTGACTGATGCCGACATCACGCGCAAGAGAGGCAAAGTTCAACAGCTGTCCCGTCTGGCTTGCGACAACTGTCATGAAGCTGGTGAATTTGACCTCATCGCTGACCTGCGTGAGCTCTCTCACATCGCGCTCAATATATGTTTTCACATATGCGCCGTAATACATCTGCCAATCAAAATCAGGATTCGCCCATAACTCCGGCATACCGCCGCGATGAATGTTAAGCCAGATGTCGTTGTAAGAGATTTCCGGCAGGTCTTGACGACGACTGTTGTAGTAGTCTTCTGTTGGCAAGAATGGCTGATTGAATGAGACAGCATACTTCTCCCTGAGCGACAAGCCAAGCAGCGTGAGTAAGCCAAGTCTGCCGGACAGCGACTCGCTGACGTTCTTCATCATTTTGAACTGCTGAGAACCTGATAAAAAGAACTGCCCCTTCGTTTTAGATTGATCCAGCAGAAGCTTTATCTGCGGAAACAGGTTCGGCGCGTGTTGTATCTCGTCGATGAACACAGGCGGCGGGTTGTCTTTTAGAAACGTGCCGCTCTGCGATAAGGCGGATGTGAGCAGAATAGGGTCGTCAAGTGATACATGAGGAGTTGTTGGCAACATTTGCTCCAACATAGTGGATTTCCCGACTTGACGCGGACCCGCGACTAAGACGGCTCCGACCATTTTTGAGAGATTGCCGACGGCTTCCTCGGCATGGCGTTTTATATACATAAGAACCTCCAAACGGTTGATTGGCTGATTTAACATCTGATATTATTGTAGACGAAAGCAAGAGAAAAGTCAAGTGGTGCAGCGGAGATTCCAGAAATTATTCACTTGTTGATTGAGTGAGAATGGTGCTTGATAGCCCTTACCCATAATTTGGATCGTATATATCGTGCTGGGAAAGCAAAGCTTTCGCAAGCATCGTGGAAGGAACAATTCCAAATGGGATAGAAAAAACGGAATCGTAGGATCTTTTTCATAAGGTTTTTATCCCAAAAAAGAGAAGTTTCTGACTGCAAAACAGAAAAAGGAAAATAGGAAGTAGAAAAAAATGAGAAAACCAATATTTCAGACAAGAAATGAAGAATTAAGACGACAAGCACCTAGACTTGTGAAGCATATTCTTACACAATAAGATAATTTACTATTTTGCAAAACCCATTTAACCTTTTTATGGAACTATTTACACCTGGGCATTGTTATCTCTGTAGTTAAACACTTGAAATAGGAGACAATAATGGATCAAAAATTACTGGACGTTTTGAACATGGTATATAAGCAGGATTTTTCTGGAGTAGTAGGACAAGAACGACTCAATATTGAACCACTACTTTTGGAATTAGAAGAAAAGAATTTGATTACAATTGAGCGTGTGAAGTCTGGCTGTGGTGGATGCACGGGTTGCGGGGTACAACTCTTTCCCGAAATCATTGACGCCGGCATTGAAATGCTGAAACAACACGGGATGATTGAAGAAGAAAAGTAGTAGCTACTACTCATAAGTATAGTTTGCATGAATTCAATTGATTGGTTATATGCAAATGCAGGTCCCATTATTCGATGGAGACTAATACAAGACTATCAGCTTCCTGTAGCGAAGAAAGAAAAAGAAACTTTGCTACAGGAAGTTGTATCGCACCCAGATGTACAAAATTGGTTACAGCTTCTTGGTTCTCGGTATGTGCATGGTAGTAAAAACACCAATGCTGAGAACCCAATGGCAAAGCTGTATGAATTTGGTTTGCGAAAAGGGTATGCACCGCTCGATGATAAGTGCTACCCATATATAGAAAACTTAACCAAAACCAGTTACGATTGGATACCACCTGAAGTTCCATTTTTGATTGCCTTGGGCTATACCGATGAACCCATCATTCGTGACATCTTTATCACTCATTTGCACAAGCTGGAGAAAACAGCCAGCAAAGTGATTTCCATTTTCAAATGCCCCAGGAAGAAACAAAAGCTCTACCCAAAACATGGCGAGATAAGAAGGTCTATAAAAAAGAACATGGTTGTCCCAATACTCTTTACCCTCTTCCCAGCATATATGATTTAATTGCTCTTTCTACATGGCCCATGGATGAACCTACACAGAAACCCATTGAAACTGTACTCCAGTTTATTTGTGACCCTCGGTTTCAAAATATCTTTGATGGATATATGTGGGATTCCAAACTAAAGCGATGTTACAGTGCAGGACGAGTGTATCTTGCAGTTTTCATTCCCCAGCGCAAGCTTTTGTTTCTAGAACATATTGCCAAGTTTGCTTCTGCTCAGAATTCTCCTTGGTTTCAGAAGGCACTGCAGGAACTTGAAACGTATAGGAACGGGAGTGGGCGATATGAATTTCCTGCCAGCTACCTTCTAGAAAAAGAAAGCTACTATACCTATAGCGGTGCACACATGGGCTTGGGTGAGAACCGAAGGAAGGAAGCCTGGCGAGAAATTGAATCCACCTTCCGCATGGCAAACATAAAACGCCAGTTCTCCGGAACGTAGTATTTTTTTGTTCAAAGGTCTCCACCGAGTGCATTTTTTTTACCTTAAACTTGACACTAAAACGTTACTATTATGGTTGTATTATAGGGTGGAGCTATTGTTTCTTTTTTACCTCCCATCGTTTGACATAGTGCCTGTTTTTTGCTATTTCTAGTGTGTGTGGATTTGAGGAATAGAAGTATTGTTTGAGCAAAGGAGACTGCAATGTGGTGTAGAGCTTTTCTTTTTTCTTTGAAGGTACTGCGAAAAAGCATTTTCAAGCTTCTGGTGCCTGCTTTGGTATTGAGTTTGGTTATGCTTCTTTTGAATGCTTTTATGGCTCATGTTTATCAGGCATCTTTTAATATTTTGTATACTTCACCACATATCTATTTTGCACCCTTTATCTTTATTCTCATAAGCGCTATCCTTCTGTGGACTATCTATGTCATCATTTTTAAGTGGGCATATCCATGGGTGCGAGCCAGAGTACTGTTTGAGGGATTTCATTACCTGCAACCCAATAGGTTTTCATCGCATCGGGATAAACTGGATACGTGGAAGGATCTACAAAAAATCTCTCTTGTGCGTTTTTCTTCGCAGAGGCTTAGCTCATTTCTGGCGTGTTTTCTGCCTGTCATTGCCATACCGCTATTACTATATGTAAATGTGGAATGGGTTGTTTGGATTGTGTTAGCCATCCTATATACGAATTTCATTATCCCCGCAATTCGTGGTTACTTACGGTATTTTTATTCAGAATGCAAAGTTATAGATCGTTCCAAACAAATTCAGCCCACGCAGCAACATGCTACACTATCTGAAGCTTGTGGAAATTGGAAATCGGTTGTGCTGTGGAAAGCCATACTGAGCATTGCCTATCTTTGTTTGCTTCTACTACTGGGGTATTGGATGGTGAATGTACGAGGGTTGGGTTCTCGCTTTTACACAGAAGAACTTTTTGCAATCTATGGATTCCGTCACACTTATTTTGGGTATTCACATTTTCTGTATGGATATGCCATTGCTCCTTTCTTCTCCGTTTTTTTCCAATTGCCTTATGTATTCGAAATGCCAGAATATTTCCAATTGATCGGATTTTGGCCCATCCTTATTCAAATTGGATTTTTACTGCTGTTAGGGATATTAACAACTTTTTTCTTTTTTGTAGAAACTCTATCGACTATCTATTTTTTCCATCAATATAAAGAAGAAAAAAGCACCAGTGAACCGTCTTTACGTTGTCTACAAGATGATCAAGATCCATGTAGCACACTTGAAATAGTAAAGGGTGAAGAATGAAAATATACGTGTGGATTTCTATAACTATAGCAGCCTTGCTTGTTGCATTTGCTTTTATTCCAACGTGGAATCAGTATGGCTTCGTCCCAACCGATGTTGCGACTGTAAACGGGGAAATCCTTGTATCAGGTAGTATAGGGATAAGTACAAAGAATATGTATGACAGGACGATAAAAATGACACAGAAAGCTTCCTTTATGCAGTGCTCTTTAGACGAAACAAAAGGACTAGAAGAGGCAATTCACCTTTCTTCGAATCCAGATTTGTACAATCACAATCATATTATCGACATTGCAGCTTCTGATCATTTGAAAGTTACATTAAGTGTTGCTACGATTAAGAATCGACATCGAGAGTCTACCGTAGCAACTGAACATTCCATTGCGCAGATAACTTGCTTCGATGAGTACAATCAGATGTTATGGGAGACAATCCTTGAGGGTAGCAATGAAACCTATTATGGTCCAGAAATTGCGATATACAACGATTTGATCTATGTTACCGGTTATACACGATCGCCCGATTTCCCCGTCAAGAATGCTTTTCAGGAAACGCTTGTTAGAGACTCTAACTTTTTTCTATCTTGTTTTGATTTACAGGGCAATATGGTATGGTCTACATTCATCAATGGAACCACTGATTCTTTGATAACATCTTGCGTTGTTTCACAAAATCACATCTATATCACAGGATGGACAATGTCTGCCGACTTTCCCGTAAAAAACGCAATGCAAGAAACTCTACGTGGCGAGTGCAACGCTTTTTTATCTTGTTTTGATTTGGTAGGTAACTTGGAGTGGTCCACTTACCTTGGCGGGACAGGATATTCCAACGCTCAATCTTGCACCTTGGAACAAGACCATATATACATCACCGGTTATACGCGATCGCCTGATTTCCCCGTCAAGAATGCTTTTCAGGAAACATTGAATGGGCAGTGTGATGCCTTTGTGTCTTGTTTTGATCTGACCGGCAACCTGGAGTGGTCTACGTATCTTGGCGGAAAAGCAAACACAAGGGCACAGTCTTGTATGTTTTATCAGGATCATTTGTACATTGCTGGATGGACATCTTCTCCTGACTTTCCCGTAAAAAACGCAACGCAAGATGTGTTCCAAACAAAACGATTTAGTAACCACTTCATAGAAGATCCTATGACAAATGCTTTTATTGTTCGCCTTACACCGTTTGGAGAACTCGAAACTTCCACTTTTATGGACTATCAGGGGCACTCTTTGAGACAATATGTGGATCATCCATCCTGTATGCTTTCTGCCATGGATAGCGGGAACGTTTTGTTAGCCATTTATCAGGTGGCAGGTTCAGGGGAAAGTAAATTGATGAAAGCCAGGCATGATGAGCAAGAATCCAATACACTGTTTTACATTTTAACCGACGATTGCAGAATCATTTCCCACCATTACTTGTTTTAAAGCTTTTATTTAGGATGAATGGAGAGAACTGTATCAAGAATGAAGAATGTACCTTGTTAAGGTGTGGTTCAAGAAGAGTGTCAAAATCAAAGACCGATTTAACAAGGTAGTGAAGGCTATCAAAGAAAGAGTGGAGTGAACCCCTTAGTGATTTCATGAAGAATAATCTTTTGAAGCAAACTACTGTTTTTTTTAGTCTATACAACCCTATTTTCTGTTATACCTTAAGTGGACAGGGTCTAAGTGTGATTAAAAACAATAGCGTAGTAAACTCAAGCCATTGTTGTTGTCTGCACTACAACATTACTAGCCCCAATACCTGAAACAAGCTGCAAACCCGACCCATTACCCAAATTAACCACCGAAACAATTAAATCTTCTCCATCAGCGTTGTTAAAAGCCAAACCAATCGCATCAATATAATTAGCCCCTCGATTGTTATCAATCTTAAAATCAAAATTAGCCACCCTTATATTGTCCTTACCAATCCAAAAAAGAGGCTCGCAAATATTATTTCTTCCCTCATCATCTGCATTAGCAAAATCTCCTCGACCATTACCAACTAGTAGCCCTGGTGGTTCTACCAATTGCAAATCACACACCTTAGTCCCCAAACAAGTATTTCCACATTCGTCAATACAAATATCATCCTCACATGTTTCTTCACCACAAGCACAGCGATTTTCACAAATACACACTGCCTGACACTCCGCCTCTGTATCAAAAACCTTAGCATCCAAGCAAGCCTGATCATATTGACAACCGCTCTCTCCACATTCGGTCATACATTCCGATGGCAAAAAATCATTCCGCCCGACACAACCATCAATCCCATCACAATACCAATAATCTACTTTTCCAGGTGGTACTGGATCTGGATCCTCATATCCCTCACAACCAGGAGCTGCTCCCAAATTATAAGGATCACACATATAAGCACACATCGTTTTTCCCTTTTCCATTGGCAAACAGGTATATGTTTTGTTACACAGGGTATAAATATTGGCTATTTGATTCAAAGCAAAATCTCGAATACAAGTTGTATTACATTGTCTCAAACAATCAGCATCCAAATAACCACATCGCGATGGACAATAAAATTTATCACACCAATAATCCGGTTGGTCGTAAAACCAATTGCACAAAGCATAAAAACGAGTTCGACAATCCATTAGCGAACATAAACTTCCATCTGCATTTCGACAAACCTCACAAGTCCGACACCCTGGTTTACAATACACCACTTCATAGTCATCTCCGGGGTCCTCTTCTTCCCATTGTGCACAAAAAGTTCCACACAATTCATCATCTCCAAAACAATTATAGGAATCCCAATTGCCCGGATTATAATCACAATAGTCCCTTATATTCGTACTCTCTGGAATCAATTCCGAGAAACACTGCCCCACCTGCACCCCTTGTGCCTCTTCTGAGCACAAATGCGATCCTGGCCAAGTATCTGGTCCACACTCATGGTACTTACAATGCCACAATTGTTTATATCCATCCGTTCCTGTCGGCTCTGGTGCTGGAACAAAAATCGGTGCATCCGTCGGTCGAACATAACCTCCACCCCCTCCAGGTGGCACCCCCGGTATCGGAGCTCCACCACCACTTCCACCAGTTTCTGCTAGGTGCTTGTCGATTTAATCCATAAAGAACCATTTCTTTTTTCCACTGTATCCAAACAATACAAAAAATCATGGTGTAAAAAATAAAGACTTCTGTTTTTTTAGAAAAAAACCATTGAAAAAACCTGTAAAAAAATAGCCAAAAACCTTCATTATATCTTGACAAAGAGTCATTTTTATGTATCCTATGGATAGGCGTTTTCTTTTCTTTATTCTTGTTTTTTTACAAGGAGACATAACAGTCCTATGAAAATACAACGACTCTATAAACCATACAATCCTCATGCAAACTTTTTACTATCCCCTGTGATGAACGATTGGCTTCCCAAAAATCATATGATCTGGTTTTTGATTGACCTGTTGTCCGAAATGGATCTCTCTGCTTTTGAACGTCCTCTCATATCCAGACGTGGACAACCTGCCTATCCTCCTCGCCTACTTCTTACTCTTTTATTGTATGGATACTGTACCGGGTGTACCTCCTCTCGAAAGATAGAATGCAAAACCTATGAAGATGTTGCGT
>Ga0334898_1003077_pt1 | contig 14054 bp, 15 predicted proteins | sample GraSluR3_MG_10_FD_207228 | JGI IMG/M metagenome (GOLD analysis project Ga0334898, IMG submission 207228) | Sludge microbial communities from methane-producing bioreactor in Wageningen University, Netherlands - Granular Sludge_3_08-R3 | ecosystem: Engineered > Bioreactor > Anaerobic >... | reverse complement strand
TTAAGGCTCATGAATAATTATCAAAATACCCTTAGGGAGGGGAGAATTAAATAATCCCTGTTGGTGTCTAAAATGAGCCTTGAAAACCTTCAGATAGCCGCATTAATACACGATATAGGAAAATTTTACCAAAGAACTGGAAAAAAACACAACTCCAACTATAATAATCTATCCAAAGATGATTATGGTCAGAATGGAGCGCACAGTAAATGGTCAGCCAGTTACTGTTCCGACATGGGACTGGATCAAGAAATTAAAGAACTAGTTTTATACCACCATCATCCCACCAAATCAGGTTATGTTCAAGCTGCTAAAATACTTCAAAAAGCAGACCAGCACTCCTCCAAGGAACGCCAGAAAAGTGGGGGAAAAAAGGAAGTAAAAAAAGAACCATTAATCTCTGTTTTTTCAAAGGTCAACATAGAAAAAAATAAACAAGCAAGCGAATACTATATCCCCCTCAAAAAATTAACCACCAACGCTAATGAATTCTTTCCCAGGCCCAGTAAAGCTGAAGCAATGGAAGGATGGAACTTACAGGACAGTTACCAAAAACTCTGGAGTGAATTCCAGAGAGAATCTGAAATAATTAAAAAACAAACTGATTTTAACACTCTTTTTTACCTTACAAAGAAATATACTAGCCTAATTCCTTCAGCGGTGTATGTTGATGAACCTGACATTTCCCTTTTTGACCACTCCAAAACCACAGCGGCCCTGGCAACCTGCCTTTACCACTACCAACAGGAACACCAAAAGATTCCCTCTGACAAGGATAACTGCTACATGGTGATTAGCGGTGACTTATCAGGGATACAAGATTTTATCTACAAAATATCCTCTCCACAAGAAGCCCAGAAAGGTATGAGTAAACGTTTAAGGGGAAGATCATTCTACTTGACCTTATTAAATGATGCAGTTGCCCATAGGATTATCAGAGAACTCGAACTGTGCGAGGCCAACATCCTATTTTTAGGTGGAGGTCACTTCACAATCATTGCCCCCAACACAGAAAATTCCAAAACTAAACTGGCAGAAATAACTGCTGAAGTCAATCATGAACTCTACAAGAAATTCCAGACAGATATCTACCTGGCATTGTCCACACAAAACTGTTCAGGAAATGATTTAGAAAACTTTGGCCAAATTCTAAGCGATGCATCCTTTGAAAACCAAAAAAACAAGAGAAAAAAATTCCACGTAATGCTGGAAGATGTATTCGCAGAGGAAGAGAGTCCACCCTCCAATGTCTGCCCGGTATGTGGAAACCAGACAAGCCATCCTGATAATTTGTGCTTATCCTGTACTGATCATGAAGAACTTGGGGGGAAAATAGCCAACTCCCAGTACATAGTGAGGGGATTTAACACCCATAATCAGGAATTTGATGTTATAGAGTTCGAAGTAGGATATCATATACTGAAAACCGCAACAGAACTTAAAAAGACTTTAAAAAATTCGCCAGGGGATTGGGAAGTGTTGAAACTTAACAACACTAACTTTGTTAATATCAGAGATATTTACCCAGGCCCTGTTGGTTTTACATTTTTAGGGAATACTGTACCACGTCACAGCAAAGAAGGAACCCTATTTTTCAATCAACTGGCTGAAATTAGTCATGGGGCCACGAAACTGGGCATATTAAAGATGGATGTGGATAATTTAGGTCGAATATTTGCTGATGGTCTTGAAAACCCCACAATATCCAGAGTTTCAACTATGAGCTCCTTTTTGGACAACTTCTTCTCCGGATACATTAACCAACTGGCACAGGAATACCGAGTCTTAGAGGATGTTTGTCCTGACTGCCAGTCAAAAACAGAACCCCTAAAACTACAATTCAATGAAGATGATAGTCCAGTGACTGTTTACAGGGAAAAAGAGAGTGTTTGTGAGAAATGTGCCGAGAAAGCTATACCCACTATTTACATCGTGTATTCTGGTGGGGACGACCTTCTGGTATTGGGTCCCTATGATGATATCATCCAATTTTCATATAAACTAAGAAAAGCATTCTCAAATTGGACCTGTCAAAACCCTGATTTAACTCTATCTGCAGGAATATTCCTGGCGGGTGGGAAATTCCCTGTGGAGAGAGGTGTAAAAAATTCTGACCAGTACCTTGAGATGTCGAAAGAAGTACCTGGGAAAGACAGTGTAACTCTCTTTACAGAAACTGTTAAATGGGATGGTCAGGATCTTTACAAAGGATTTAAGGATTTATTTGAATTTGCAATTAAACTTGAAGAACTCAATAAAAAGAATAAAATATCTAAAGGTCTGGTTTATTCAATGCTCTTTATGTGGGAGTCAACCTTTGGTGGAATAGACTCTCCCAGCCAGGACAAATCCAGACTTATAAAAAGAAATTATGTTCCCATGTTCAAATATAAGCTGCGTACTGTCCAGGACAGTAGAGTGAGGGAGGAATTGAACAGGGAAGGAGTGAAATTCATGCCATGGATAAAGATTCCCGCATCTTGGGTGAGTTTAAGAACCAGGTGATTATATGAACGGTAGAAGGATGGATACAGAGATAAATAAAGTTATTGACAACATAAAACAATTAGAAATGTTAAAAGACATGGAAACCAAGGCATTTGCCGATGAAGATGGATATGCTGACATAGTATCCCATAGGCTGGCCAAAGAAAGGTCAATCAGGCCGAAACTAAAAACCAGTCAGTTAAGAAAATTTTTCGGTGCTATCCGGGATATTGAAAGAGAAAATGACTGGGAAAAAATGGAAACACAGTTCTTCCTCTTAAAACCCAAACTGGCCAACTCTCGGGGTAGGGAACTCATACCCGAGGAATTTTACCAAGTCATGAAGATCTGCATGGGCAAAGTTGATAAGGGCTCAGACCAGGACAAGGTAGACAATTTCAACAGGATGGTTGAGTTTTTAGAGGCAATAGTAGCATACTACAAATATTACAATCCAAGATCATAAAGGGGGATTAATAAAATGCAGTTTAAAGAAAATTTAATAATAACCGGTAAAATAATCTGTGAAACAGGCCTCCATGTTGGTGGGGCCAACGAGTCTATAGAAATTGGTGGAATTGACAATATCATTATCAGAGATGCCAACTCTGACCTCCCATTCATACCAGGATCCTCGTTGAAAGGTAAAATGAGGAGCCTTTTGGAGTTAAATGATCAGCAGGCAACTAAGAACATTATAAATAATAGGGGAAAACCTTGCAAGTGTGGAGTCTGTCTTCCCTGTAAAATATTTGGAGTATCAGCAGATGATAGCAGGGCTGAAGGAAAACAAACTGGCCCCACTCGTCTCATAGTGCGTGACTCATTTCCCACACCAGAAACACTGGAAAAGTGGGATGAAAACCAAGAAGTGATCAGGGGTGCTGAAGTTAAATATGAAAACACCATCGACCGCATAACTTCTGCAGCCAACCCCCGACCAAGTGAAAGAGTACCCCGAGGTTCTGAATTTGGCTTAGAACTGGTATTTGGTGTCTACGAAGATGAAGACCAGGAAAACTTCCCAGGAGTCTTTGAAGCCCTTCGCTTGCTCGAGGATAACTACTTGGGAGGTAGTGGTACGCGTGGGTATGGTAAGATACAGTTCCAGGACATAAAAGTAACCCGCCGTGGGGCTGATTACTATCGTGAAGGTTCTGATGAGGTAATTGTTGCCGAGGGTGTCAGCCTGCAGGAAGCACAAACTTCAATGAAGTGAGCCGGATGATTATCTACTTAAAACCTCGCTCCCTGTTTCCCACTTTACACTCAGACACCATCTTCGGAGCTCTTATATCCACCATGGAATATATTTATCCTGAAATATTCCAGGACACCCTCCAGAGGTTTAAAATGGGTGACGCACCATTTTTGGTCTCATCTGCATTTCCTTTTCTGGATATAGATGGTGAGAAGATTAAATTCTTCCCTAAACCGTTAATGGAACCCGAAAGGCATGAGTTAGAAACAGCCAAAAAATTACGCAAGGTACGCTACGTAGAAGAAACCATATTTAAAAAGTGGGTTCAAAAGGGAGAAGGAGTTATAAGCACTAACATGAGCAAATACCAGTTAAATGACAGAATGTTATTTCTAAAGGACCATGATGTTGATTTTAAATTTGATGCTAGCACTGTTCCCCGCAACACCATTAACCGGGTTACCAATGCCTCTGAGAACATATTTTACTCATCTGGAGTAAGTATGAAAGGTTTAGGGTTGTTTTTCCTTGTTAGATTTATGGAAGACAACTACAAAGAGATCCTAGAAGGTTCTATGCGATATTTGGAAGACAGAGGATTTGGTGGGGACATCTCCATTGGAAAAGGGCAATTCACCCATGAAGTTAGTGATGAAGATATTACACTGGCGATGGGGAAAAATTTCGTAACTCTCTCTCGTTACATACCAACATCTGAAGAGATTCAAGCCATGGGTGATGAGATGTGGTATGAGTTAGGTTCCAAGAGAGGGAGAGGTTCGGACGGCATTTTGAGGAAGAAGGTGAAGTTCTTCCAGGAAGGATCAACATTCAGAACACTTGAACGTGAGATCTATGGACAGGTAGCCGAGTCAGCTGCTGAGGCTGTGGAGTATGGTCTGGCCTATCCTGTGGGATTTGATTAGGAGGAATGGGTTATGAAAATGAAAATTGAAACTATAACCCCGGTGCACATTGGTAGTGGTAGTGATTATGGATCACCCGAGTTTTACATGGCCAAGGCTGAAGATCGAAACGTTGTGGTGCGTGCCGATATTAACCATGTTTTTATGATGCTCCCTGATGAATGGAAAGACCAGTTCATCATTGAACTTGAAGACCCCAAGTTTAATCTACAGTCCTTCCTTGGTAGGGTGATGAAACAATTGCCCAAGGGCAGCCTTGGTAAAATTAGACTATATTACTCATATTTGAAGAGTCAGGTCCCTGAAAACATTGCAGAACATGTGAAAACATCACATCAAGCATACATACCAGGTTCTTCACTGAAGGGGTCAGTGAAATCCGCCCTACTCTATGACTTAGTAGATGATGATTCAATTAGCAGAGTGGAAAGTCTGATAAAAAGAGGTAGAAAAGGTAAACCAGAAATTAAATTATGGGATTCGCAGCGGTTTGTTGACAGTTTATTATCCTCAGACGCTCGAAAAGCACCTAACACCAGTATCATGCGTTTTTTACAGGTAACTGACACTTCACCTGTCAGGCGAATGAGCATACATTCTGTTAACTCGGTGAAGGTTCACAGTACGGGGTGGGGCTGGTACAAACACTCGGAAGATATTGGAACAACCTATATGGAAACCATAGATGTGGGGAATGAACTGGAATTTGATATGAACTTCAATCAAAAAGAAAGTGTGATAAAAAAATTAAACCTGGAATACAAACAAGAATACTTATCCCCTGAAAGTGTCTTAGACTGCATATATCGCTTCTCAGACGATCTCATAGAAAATGAGATAGAATTTGCCAAAAACTATCGTGTCAAATTTTTGGAAGACTTCTACGAAGACTTGTCAGAGATTAACACTCCCGAAGGTCCGGTTATAAATGTTGGTCAGGGCACCGGTTTTTTAGCAAAAACCATCGGCTTGAAAATCAGGAAATATGATAAAGAGAACTACACCCAGATTTATGATAAGGTCAGGGAATCCACCAGGGGCCGCAACTACCCCGAAGAGTTCCCAAAGACACGCAGAATAGTAATGGAAGATAAGGTCCCAATGGGATGGGTTAAGGTTGAGTTAAAATGAAAAGAGCACTCCTAATGACTGTGGGCACAGGTGTTGGTAGAAGTTCACAACAAGTGCAAAGTTTGGCCAACGGTTTAGTAAAGTCCATACTACACTATAAGGGTGATGTTAACATATTATTCGGATCAGAACTCAGTAAAAACACCGTAAAATACATGGAAGAAATTTACCAGAAAAGGGAGAACTCACCATTTAACTATGACTTTGTAACACTGCAGGATGTGGACCGTTTCGAGGAATGTTTTCAGAAGATCCGTCAAGTGATAAAAGAATATTCAGACTATGAAGTCATCATCGACTACACCTCAGGCACTAAAACTATGACCATGAGTGCGGCTATAGCCTCCGTACTTTACCATAAAGATTTAACCCTTGTTTCTGGGGAAAGGGGAGATAATGGTTTGGTTTCAATGCATACTGAGGAAATTAAGACGCAAAGCTTGTATTCAGCCTACGACGAAATTTTAATGGATAAGATGAAGGAAGCTTTTAACAATTACCGTTACGATTCAGCCTTGAGTTTCTTAGACGAAATGGTAAATGTGGATAAACGAGAATCTTACCAGAACCTTATTCAGGCATACAATTATTGGGATAAGTTCAACCACGAAGCAGCATTCGAATTAATTAAAAATATAGATATGCCAATTGACACGTCTAATAAGGAATTTATAGGTATGTTGATTAATTCCAGGGATTTTAAGGAATATTACCATTTGGCTGATTTGTTGAACAATTCCAAGCGAAGGTTTATGGAAGGTAAATATGATGATGCTTTAGCGCGGCTATACCGGGCTGTGGAGTTTATTTCCCAGACACGATTGAAGATGGAATATGGGATTGATACCTCCGATGTTGAATTAGAATTGGTGCCTGATTTTGCTCGTGAACAGTACTCTAGGAAGGAAAAAAGTGGTAAGATTACCATTGGACTGAGAGAAGGTTATAAACTTCTTCGACAGTTGGGTGATGATATTGGGAGTTCTTATTTTCAGGATAAAAGGTTCATTGACCTTTTAAATAAAAGAAACCGTTCCATCCTTGCACATGGATTTACACCGGTTACAGATGAGAATTTAGATGAGTTAGAGGAGTTGAGGGATAAAGTAATGTATTTTGCCTCCCTTCTTTACTCAGAAATCGATGATTTGATGAAAAAAGCAGAGTTCATGAAAATATGAAAATCAAAACCTCTTATTTAATCCTTGAAACTGACACTCCAATAACAGAGGGCGCTAGTAAACTCCGAGGATTTATTGGCAACAAATATCCGGATTTTTTAGCTCTTCACCATCACCTGGAGGGCACTCAGTATCTTTACACCTATCCTAAAGTACAATATATGGTTCTGGAAGGAACACCTTCCATTCTGGGTGTGGATGAAGGTGCAGATGTAGTCCTGGAGATATCTGACAGTTTAGATGACCTCATATTGGGTAGAAATAGTTATCATGTTGAGCAAAAAGTCATATATCAGCGTGAAGTTGATATAAAGCCAGATAGAATGACTCAGTACAAATTTATTTCTCCCTGGCTTGGTCTGAACTCTAAAAATTACCAACAGTACAATGAGCTGAGGGAATGGAAAGATAAGAAATTTTTTCTAAATAAAATACTTACAGGGAATATTCTATCAATGTGTAAAGGATTGGGGATTATTGTAAACCGTCCCTTGGATGTGCACACTCATCTCGATAAAGAATGGGTGAAGTTCAAGGGGATGGAAGTGTTGGGTTTCACAGGAGAGTTCCGGGTTAACTTCATGATACCTAATTTTTTTGGTCTTGGTAAGGGTGTGAGTCAGGGTTTCGGAACAGTTACAGAGGTTAAAGATGTTGACTCTGGTGATATATGACATTTCAGATAATAAGGATAGAAATAACCTTATTAAGAAATTACAACATTACGGACTGCACAGGATACAAAAATCTGCTTTTCTAGGTGATATTAACTGTAGTAAAAGGACCGAATTAGAGGGTAAAGTTGCAGAAGATCTCTCTGGTCCAAAGGATAGTATATATTTTGTTCCAATATGCGATAAATGCCGTGGCCTTACAAACATTTTTTCAGAAGATGATAGGATATTGGTAGATGAGAAAAATTATAAAATCATTTAGGGTGTACTTTTGAGGTTAGTTGTAGATGGTTACGGGAAGTTTGTTGGTAAAAGAGATAATCAGATTGTGGTTAAAGAAAAAGGTGAGGAATTAGACTTTTTTCTTGCTGAAGATTTATCCCAAGTTATAATCACTGGTAAAGGTTCAGTGGGTTTTGACGCTCTTAAACTTCTAGCACATCACAATGTTGATTTAGTGGTGTTAAACTGGACTGGAGATATAATCTACCGACTCTCACCACCAGAGTTGAAAAATGTTCAGGCACGGAGAGAACAGTTCAAATCTTATCATGATTATCGGAGTGGTTTTTTATGCAAACAGTTTATTGGTGCAAAGTTGGAGAACCAGAAGTCTGTTTTAGGTTCTCTGGCAAAAAGCCGGGGGAAAAATCATGATCTTTCAAGAGAGATTTTGGTTCATCGTGACCGGATATCTGTTTTTCTGGAAAAGCTTCGGAATCTAGAAGATGGTCCTATTGACAAGTTGCGGGGCAAGATATTTGGTCTGGAAGGTAAGGGGTCTTTAGATTACTGGAATGGTTTTTCTTTGGTTTTGGATCCTGAATTCGGCTTTGAAAATCGAAGTGGGCGTGGTGCTAATGATGGTGTTAATGCTATGCTCAACTATGGCTATGGGTTATTACGGGGTCAGATCTGGCGTTCTGTCCATCTTGCATCACTTGACCCTTACGCTGGTTATTTACATGCAGACCGTTGGGGTAGGGCCAGTTTGGTTTTCGATCTTATGGAAGAGTTCAGACAGCAAGTGGTGGATCGTCCTGTGCTTTCACTTGTAAACCGTGGCGAGGTTAAAATTTCAGATTTCGAAATTAAGGATGATTATTGTCTTATGTCTGATGAGCTGCGTAGGCTTCTCATTTCTAAAATACTAGATCGTTTGGATAGTAAGATAAAGGTGGATGGAAGACATGTTAGTTGGGATGGCTTGATAAATAACCAGACTTTACTTTTGGCTAAATATTTGACTGGCGAAGCTAAGTATGAAGGTTTTTACAGGAGATGGTAAATAATAGAGTTTAATTAATTCGAATTTTTTGGGGAAGTTTTAAGTGTTTTGACAGAGAAATAAGGGTTATGGTATGGTGTGCAGATCTATATAAAGGAAGGTGTGGAATTTAGATCTGCACAAAAGCATGTTGCAAAGGAGAATTTTGAAACAGTTAAACCAAAAATAAAGGAAATTTTGGGTGCTTGCAGAAGGATTTCCAATAAAACAAGGATTGAAACTTTTTACTGTTGTTTCTTTTATTTGCGACCAATTCGTTGCAGAAGGATTTCCAATAAAACAAGGATTGAAACCTCTGCTTTCCAATCCATCTTTTCATCCATATTCTCAGTTGCAGAAGGATTTCCAATAAAACAAGGATTGAAACTGTTTTAATCCTCCACAGTTTAAGCCCCCTATCGTGTTGCAGAAGGATTTCCAATAAAACAAGGATTGAAACTTCAATTTTTTTATTCCAAATAGAGGACATATTATTCGTTGCAGAAGGATTTCCAATAAAACAAGGATTGAAACGTCATCAGTTGCGTATAGTATGTTTTCACTATCTGGTTGCAGAAGGATTTCCAATAAAACAAGGATTGAAACCCATCAGGACAGTTTTCAGGTTTAAACGTTTTAAGTTGTTGCAGAAGGATTTCCAATAAAACAAGGATTGAAACCCATTGAACCTCACCAACATCAATGGTGCTTCCACCGTTGCAGAAGGATTTCCAATAAAACAAGGATTGAAACTGTTTAACAGTGAAGCCATCCTTTTTGAGTTGTCTGAGGTTGCAGAAGGATTTCCAATAAAACAAGGATTGAAACTTAAGCATGCGTGTTCGATGTTCTTTATCTGTATCAGTTGCAGAAGGATTTCCAATAAAACAAGGATTGAAACTTCGGAGCCCTATACGATGTCTGCATTGATGGAAATGTTGCAGAAGGATTTCCAATAAAACAAGGATTGAAACAACCTGCTTCTTCAAATGCTACGTTCATTATACCTAACGTTGCAGAAGGATTTCCAATAAAACAAGGATTGAAACTTGCTTTAGCTTTTACTTTAGCTAATGGATCTTCTTGTTGCAGAAGGATTTCCAATAAAACAAGGATTGAAACATTCTTTAGTCATAGGAATATCAATTGTTAATTTATGTTGCAGAAGGATTTCCAATAAAACAAGGATTGAAACTCTAAACAATAAACCATATCATCATATTCTATTATGGTTGCAGAAGGATTTCCAATAAAACAAGGATTGAAACTGTTAAAGACATGTTTACACCTTCCTACTTCTTTTGTTGCAGAAGGATTTCCAATAAAACAAGGATTGAAACTATGTAGTGAACGATCCCTATACTGGTTACAATTAATAGTTGCAGAAGGATTTCCAATAAAACAAGGATTGAAACAAAGTATTATTTGTAATGAATAGTGAGGGTCATTATGGTTGCAGAAGGATTTCCAATAAAACAAGGATTGAAACTCATTGTGAACTCCACTTTGTCATGAGCTTTTTTTGTTGCAGAAGGATTTCCAATAAAACAAGGATTGAAACGCCAATAAGAGTAATTGCAATAAGTTCCTTGTTATCGGTTGCAGAAGGATTTCCAATAAAACAAGGATTGAAACAGTGTGTTTCCGGTGTCTGGTGTCGGAAGTGTGTTTCGTTGCAGAAGGATTTCCAATAAAACAAGGATTGAAACTTAAGTTCTGTATTTAGAACTTTGAAATCTTGCTTTACGTTGCAGAAGGATTTCCAATAAAACAAGGATTGAAACACTTTTATCTTATCATTTAACATTTAAATTACTCCAGTTGCAGAAGGATTTCCAATAAAACAAGGATTGAAACAATAAAAAGTGTTGCGGTATATATTCCAATTACTAATGTTGCAGAAGGATTTCCAATAAAACAAGGATTGAAACCACGACTCACCTTTACTGATATTGTGCTCATAACATCGTTGCAGAAGGATTTCCAATAAAACAAGGATTGAAACATCTTCGGCCTCTTGATCTTCAAGGATTGCTCGTCGTTGCAGAAGGATTTCCAATAAAACAAGGATTGAAACCTAGATTTCCTCTAATGCTACGAACTCTATGTGTTGTGGTTGCAGAAGGATTTCCAATAAAACAAGGATTGAAACCTCTTTGCATTTAATCTTTTTATACCAGTTTTATATGTTGCAGAAGGATTTCCAATAAAACAAGGATTGAAACTGTTTCCTTCGATTATTTTTGTTTTTAACATATGTTGTTGCAGAAGGATTTCCAATAAAACAAGGATTGAAACATTTTATAACATCCCATATTATTCCGCTCCTGACAAAAGTTGCAGAAGGATTTCCAATAAAACAAGGATTGAAACGTCTTTCAGGCTTTTGAAGTTAACCCGTGCTTTGAGGTTGCAGAAGGATTTCCAATAAAACAAGGATTGAAACTTCATCATAGAGATGGCCCTGCAGTCCGGGAGGTGGGGTTGCAGAAGGATTTCCAATAAAACAAGGATTGAAACTCAATGTATAGCATTTCATTAAAGAAGATGTCATATTGTTGCAGAAGGATTTCCAATAAAACAAGGATTGAAACCAGTTTTAAACCAGAATTTATTTTTAAAGTATCTAACGTTGCAGAAGGATTTCCAATAAAACAAGGATTGAAACTTTGTTTCATATCTTATCCTCTCCCTTTTTTATTTTAGTTGCAGAAGGATTTCCAATAAAACAAGGATTGAAACCCATAATGAGTGGAATCCGTTACTCATTCTATTTTGGTGTTGCAGAAGGATTTCCAATAAAACAAGGATTGAAACTCTTTTTAAGGCTTAAGGAGTGTCCTTCGGTGACTTCAGTTGCAGAAGGATTTCCAATAAAACAAGGATTGAAACGTTATCATCATTCATCCCTCCTTTTTATGATGTTGATGTTGCAGAAGGATTTCCAATAAAACAAGGATTGAAACAATAAATCTACTATTTCATTGCACGCCCCTATCATCCGTTGCAGAAGGATTTCCAATAAAACAAGGATTGAAACACTATTTAAATGTATTGCTTTGCAATGCATGAATTTAAGTTGCAGAAGGATTTCCAATAAAACAAGGATTGAAACCTCTAACTATTTGCATTATTTTGAATCCCATATTGAGTTGCAGAAGGATTTCCAATAAAACAAGGATTGAAACACTCGTTTCTGCATCCTCTAATGCTTAAATCCGCTTTTCCAGTTGCAGAAGGATTTCCAATAAAACAAGGATTGAAACTGTTTGCATGTTAAACAAGCATTACTCATATTTTCAGTTGCAGAAGGATTTCCAATAAAACAAGGATTGAAACGTAATTCGTCTGGTGTGAATTCTATCCTCACTTTCTGTTGCAGAAGGATTTCCAATAAAACAAGGATTGAAACAAACTATTCAAAGACGGAAGTAGTGTTGGTACTCCTGTTGCAGAAGGATTTCCAATAAAACAAGGATTGAAACGTATGTTTTTTAATGAAAGTTTTAAAATTTAAATCGTTGCAGAAGGATTTCCAATAAAACAAGGATTGAAACTAAGGTTAACGCCTTTAAGAGTTAATCCTATCTGGCGTTGCAGAAGGATTTCCAATAAAACAAGGATTGAAACTTCATTAGTGGTCATAGGTATTCATCTCCTGGTATGTAGTTGCAGAAGGATTTCCAATAAAACAAGGATTGAAACCTAGGAAGACGGTCATGAATGGTGTTGCCTTTAGATGTTGCAGAAGGATTTCCAATAAAACAAGGATTGAAACTCCGATTAAGTCCAAATCAAGGTCTGCCATGTATAATGTTGCAGAAGGATTTCCAATAAAACAAGGATTGAAACAATCCTCTTTTTTTGGTTGTGTTTTATTTTTCACTGTGTTGCAGAAGGATTTCCAATAAAACAAGGATTGAAACAATCCTCTTTTTTTGGTTGTGTTTTATTTTTCACTGTGTTGCAGAAGGATTTCCAATAAAACAAGGATTGAAACACATTCTTAATTGTTAAAGGTTCCTCTACTCTGATATAGTTGCAGAAGGATTTCCAATAAAACAAGGATTGAAACTTTCCTTACCTACAATGTATATTTGATATTCTTTTTGGTTGCAGAAGGATTTCCAATAAAACAAGGATTGAAACATATCTTTGAAGAATGGGTTATATTCCCATTGATTTTGTTGCAGAAGGATTTCCAATAAAACAAGGATTGAAACCCTAACAATTGGGTTAGGTATGGCTCGGGAGCAAATGGTTGCAGAAGGATTTCCAATAAAACAAGGATTGAAACCCATATCAAACAATTCATATTCTCTAATTCCGTTAATGTTGCAGAAGGATTTCCAATAAAACAAGGATTGAAACCCAGCCAAGGGAGGAGGAACCAACGCCCTCCTAATAGTTGCAGAAGGATTTCCAATAAAACAAGGATTGAAACATTGATTCTTTGTCTTAGTGATTGTATTCTTCTTTGTTGCAGAAGGATTTCCAATAAAACAAGGATTGAAACCACGTTCCCCTATCCATTTCCCACCGTTATCAATGGTTGCAGAAGGATTTCCAATAAAACAAGGATTGAAACTCCTAACATATACAAACTACAAGCCAAAGTTATGTTGTTGCAGAAGGATTTCCAATAAAACAAGGATTGAAACTTCTTAATGCTAAATGATTCCCTAATGATGTTTCCAGTTGCAGAAGGATTTCCAATAAAACAAGGATTGAAACTTGGGCAATCTTGATTTAAGATTAAAGCCAGTGCCGTTGCAGAAGGATTTCCAATAAAACAAGGATTGAAACCAGTTTTAAACCAGAACTTTTTTTTGAAATATTTAACGTTGCAGAAGGATTTCCAATAAAACAAGGATTGAAACTGCACCTTCACCACGCCCTAGGGCTTGGCTTATCTGTTGCAGAAGGATTTCCAATAAAACAAGGATTGAAACTCAGGTGAAGACAATTATTATTTTCAGGTTTTGGTGGGTTGCAGAAGGATTTCCAATAAAACAAGGATTGAAACTACTATGCTAATAACAACATCCCATGCAGTATACAATATTAATTCCTAGTTTAAATGTCATTCATTATTATTGTTGTCTCATTTTCATTTACCTTTTTCACGGTTATGTTTTTGTTAACACCTTCATTAAGGTCAAAGTTTAGATTATAAATTTATTAATA
>Ga0334898_1003072_pt1 | contig 14059 bp, 17 predicted proteins | sample GraSluR3_MG_10_FD_207228 | JGI IMG/M metagenome (GOLD analysis project Ga0334898, IMG submission 207228) | Sludge microbial communities from methane-producing bioreactor in Wageningen University, Netherlands - Granular Sludge_3_08-R3 | ecosystem: Engineered > Bioreactor > Anaerobic >... | reverse complement strand
AAGTAGATGAATATATCCTGGCCATGAAGCGGTTTGCTGAAATAAGAGGGAAGGAAATCAACACAAAGTATGCAGAAGGGTTCAGGCAACATTTGGGACATGGATATCCCCAGGAAAATATTCTGAAGGAAATACTCGGTTCCCTTACCGTAATAAAATAATTGGTTCAAATTACAAAAGAAAAATACAATGGCACGAAAATTAAGTATGCTGGCTCCTGAGTGGTGGGATTTTACCACATTAGATGATGATTTGTTAAATGATGCAGCACTTCTGACCCCTGAAGATATGCTTGGACTTTCAAGAGAAGGGTTTAAAGTGGTGTTCTATGATACTTTGGAAGATTTCTATCTTGCTGAAGCCCTTGAATATATAACTTCATGGAAACAGGCAACAGAATCAAACCCGGCAGGTATTTGCGGACCTATTGGCCCTACGGAGCAATTGCCCTTGGTTGCCCGCCTGGTAAACGAACTACAGTTGGATTTGTCGAATGCCCATTTTTGGGGAATGGATGAGTGGTTTGTTGATGGAAAGGAAATTAGTTCCAAAAGTCCCTTGTCTTTTGAAAAGGCAGACAAAGAACTGTGTTTTAAACGGATAGAGGAAAAACTTCGGATGCCTGAATCCAACATGCATTTTCCAAAAGCTGATACAAGTGAATATATTCGCAGTTGGGAGGCTGGTATTCGCTGCGCTGTAATGCAGGGAGGGCAAGGAGATGTAAAACACTGGGCATTTAACGATCCTGTGAAAAGGGAAGGCCATTACATAGATGCCCCCCCAACACCAGAAGAGTTCAGGAAATTATCAACCCGTGTTGTTGATCTCCACCCGATTACCTGCATGCAAAATGCCCGGACAAGTGCCGGGGGTGTGATTACCGGCATCCCTACAAAAGCGATTACGGTAGGTCCCACAGAAACCTGGAAGGCAGAAAAAATATCTATATGGCAGGCAGGTACACATGACAATCCTTTTGGCCAACGTCTGACTGCACTAATGATTGGCAAAAAAATAATGGACTCGGCAGTACCAATGTCGTTATTGGCTGACCATCCCAATGTGCAATTTAACTATTACAGTGGGGGGTTGGGAACTTGCGGAACTGAAATGCATTAAAACAGTATTTATGACAAAACAAATCGAAATAGCGGGAGTCGGATGCTGTCTGGTGGATTATCTGTTCAATAACATCGCGTTCACTTCTGAAACTTTTTCGAAATATAGCTCAAAAAAAAGCGGAGACGGGGGATTAACTCCAGGCAAGCTTGTTTTTGCCGAAGAGTTTGAAAAATTCTCGAATCAGGATTTCGAATTGGCAGTTCAGCAAATTACACACGGCAAACCGCCCGATAAAGTCAACATTGGCGGACCGGGAATCGTCGCGCTCATTCACACCGCCCAAATGCTTGAAAAAACTGGTTGCCAGGTGCGTTTTTACGGTGGTCGGGGCGAAGACGAAGCAGGTGAATACCTGCAATCGTCGCTTGCAAAAACACCGGTAAATATCGACAATTACAAACGGGTAAACGGAGCCACTCCCTCTACGGTTGTATTGTCCGATCCCGGTTTTCATGAAGGAACCGGAGAGCGCATTTTTATCAATTCCATCGGAGCCGCGGGGAATTACCTTCCCGAATACCTCGACGACCGGTTTTTTTCGTCAGATGTGGTTGTTTTTGGCGGCACGGCACTGGTTCCGTCCATCCACGACAACCTGACTGAGCTGCTCACCCAGGCTAAAGCAAACGGCTGTGTTACCGTAGTAAACACGGTTTACGATTTCAGGAACCAAAAGGCCAACCCTCATAAAAAATGGCCGTTGGGAAAAAGTGATGAAAGCTACCGCAACATCGACCTGCTGATTACCAACCAGGAAGAGGCGCTTCGGCTGAGCGGAAAGTCGAAATTGAAGGAAGCAATGGAGTTTTTCCAAAAAGTTGGCACAGGCGCTGTAATGGTAACAAACGGGGCAAAAAACATTACAATTTTTGCCGGAGAAGCCTCCATTTTCAGGGGAACCAAACCAACTGAAATGCCGGTATCTGCAGCCATCTCAAAGGAATTAAACAAATGTGGTACTGGCGATACCACCGGATGCGGCGACAATTTTGCAGGCGGTGTTATTGCCAGCCTTGTTATGCAGCTTCAAAACAACATATCAAAATTTAACCTGAAAGAAGCAGCAACCTGGGGAATTGTTTCGGGTGGTTTTTCATGCTTTTACATGGGGGGAACCTTTCATCAAAAGGAGCCGGAAGAAAAACGACAACAGATTACGCCTTATTACGAAGCCTATTTGAAACAAATCAGTGAAAAATGATAATACGATATTGATTTTTGGAGCCGGTAAAATAGGACGCTCTTTTATTGGCCAGTTATTCAGCGCAGGCGGATATGAAGTTGTTTTTGCCGATATTTCAATCCCTGTTATCAATGAAATTAACCGACGGAGAAAGTATGAAGTCGTGATTAAGTCCATACAAAGTGAAGATAAAACGATTCTTGTTGAAAACGTTCGCGCAGTAAATGCCAGGGATATACAACAAGTGAAATACGAATTTTGCCATGCAGATATCCTCGCCGTTTCTGTTGGACAAAATGCCCTGCCTGGTATTTTTCCTTTAATTGCAGAAGGATTAAATGAAAGGTACAAAAACAATAAATCAAGCAGCATTGATATTATAATTGCCGAAAATATGCTGAATGCATCGGCACATTTTAAAGCGCAATTACAAAAATATTTGCCTGGTGATTTTCCAATAGAAAAGTTTGTAGGGTTAGTTGAAACCAGTATTGGAAAAATGGTGCCAATTGTCCCAAAAAAAATTGAGGAAGAAAATATATTGAGGGTATTTGCAGAACCATTCAATACCTTGATATTAGATAAAAAAGCGTTTAAAAATCCAATTCCTGCTATCAAAGACTTGGCTCCAAAAGAAAATATAAAAGCCTGGATTGACAGGAAGTTGTTTATTCATAATCTGGGGCATGCAGCCACTGCATACTGGGGGTACTTTTATAATCCCGACTTTCAATACATCTGGCAAGCGCTTGAAATTCCCCTAATATACAAAACAGTTAAAACGACAATGTTGGAGGCAGTCAACCTCCTGGCGAAAAAATATCCGGAAGAATTTACCCTGCCAGAATTAACAATTCATGTGGATGATTTATTGATACGTTTTCAAAACAAATCATTAGGGGACACTATTTACAGGGTAGGTTGTGATTTATTAAGAAAATTAGGTCCACATGATCGGCTTTCAGGGGCAATAAGGTTAGCTGTTTCTCTCAATCTACCTTATGAAAATATCCTTAGTACTTTACTCATAGGTTGCAGATTCAGAGCAAAAGATGAAAAGGGACAAATGCACCCTTCCGATATCAAGTTTCTGGAAATATTCAGTAATGGAATTAACGATGTGCTGAAAAATATTTGTGGTTTTGATGAAATAAATTTTCAGCAGATATTGCAAGAAGGTCAACAAATTGAAAAAGATTTCGTGATCCTTTCGTTAATTCAATCAACTAACAAATAATGTGAGAACATATAATAAATAGTCATGGATAATTCACTCAAAGAAAAAATTTGGAAGTTTATTTTGGATGGTGTTAAGGAGCAGATGGTTGCCACCCAATTCGATCCGTTCTGGGATAATCCGAAAGCTGCGGGTACCGAATTGTGGCTCGACACGGGCGACATGGCTGAGGCCGAAAAAATATCGACTTCGGAAATGACCGCCCTGACAACCAATAATACTTTGATAAACAAAGAAATTCAGAAAGGTATTTATGATGATTTTATAGCCAATGCTAAGGAGATTGTCAAAGATTTGCCTTTACATCAACAATTTATGGAGATCGTCTTTATTATGAATGCTCGCCACGGGTTGCGGTTAGCCAAAAAGTTTGGCGGCTTTGTAAGTGTGGAACTGTACACCAACACTGCTTATGATATCGGGGCAACTGTTGAGTACAGAATCCGCTATTTTGAAATATGTCCCGATCAGTTTATTGTAAAAGTTCCCTATACAGCAACAGGCCTTCTGGGCGCCCTAAAACTCCGGGAAAAAGGCGTGAAAGTGAATTTTACACTTGAGTTTTCGGCACGTCAGAACTTGATAGAAGCTGCCATAACCCGTCCCAATTATCTGAACGTTTTTCTTGGGCGAATTGGTGCCTACATCAGCGATAACGGGCTGGGCGACGGCTCAGGCGCTGAAGAGAGGGCGGTTATAGAATCGCAGAGATGGGTGAATTACCTGACACAAAATAATCCGGAACCGACCAAACTCATTGATGCCAGTCTGCGTAATTATGGGCAATTGGAAGATTTGGCGGGAGTGAACGTATTTACAATGCCGACAAAAGTGGCAACCGATGGAAAGGTGAACCTGACCGGGAAGTTCAAATCGCGTTTGGAGGAAATTTATCCGGTGGGCATTCATCCCGAAACAGCGGTGTATTTCCCGGAAAAATTATGGGAAGGTTCGAAACATGAGCTCGAACTGGCGAAAAGCCTAGTCAAAACTGCCCGCAGGATAGTCATGAACTTACAGTCCATATGCGTCAGGCGGGATGCAGCGATATGTTTCCCTATCTTAGCGACGACGATTTAAATTATATTTCGAAAGATGGGAAAATTCCGAAACATGAACGGTGGGTTGAACGAATTGCCACGGGCGAACTCGTTATCGCCACGAATCTCAATCTGGCCGGACTAACCAATTTTGCCAACGATCAAGCGCAGTTGGACGAACGAATAAAATGGATAATTATGAAATAATACCACAAAAATATAAATTATTCAAAACCCTTTCACCATGAATAATAATTCTATCCACAAAATTATTCAAAAGCTAAATGAAGAGTTAAAGCTATTGAAAGAAAAATCCCTCGATATTTTTAATATGACAGAAAACGCCATCGGACTATGCTCTCTTGCTCTTATGGAAATGAAAGAGATTGTAAAAGAAAACGATTTTCTTAAAAAACAAGAAGAAATTCATTTCTTCAAACATATTAAGCCGACGGTTTACAGTGAACTACTCTATTTTCACAAACTTTTTGAGATTGAAATCAAACGTCCCAAAGCAAAATTACTGCAACGAAAATACCTTAGTCGCGTATTAAAAGAGGTCAACAAGTATTTTAAGCAAAATTTTGAAATTTATCAATATTATTTGGGGAAACAAGAGCACAATGATGAATTGTATTTTTTAAGAAAAAACAGGAATATCAGGATTTACCAGGAAACTATTTTTGCATACATTGACAACGAATTCTCCACGCTGCATGATTACACGTTTTCTTCCATTATAGCTCATGAAAAACTGGTCAAATACATTGAAAACGAATTTTCACAACTGGAACAAATTGAGCTCCGGGAAAAGAATAAACCAACATCAGATTTTTTTGTTACAACAGGAATTAAATGGACCGGTTCAAAAATTTCACTGATAGAACTCATTTATGCCCTGCACAGCACAAACTCAATAAACAACGGAAACATCAACCTAAAGGAACTCATCAGATTATCTGAGCAACTTTTAAACATCGAACTGGATGATTATTCCCGAACGTACCTGGATATCCGGATGCGTAAAACCAGGCGAACCAAATTTCTGGATACTTTAATACAGTCGCTGCTGAAAAGGATGGAAGATGCTGATGAATAACATGCAGGAATAAATTGATTGGAATTATTAATGAAAAATCGCAGAAGTAATTTCAAAGCAAAATAAAAAACATTTACTTTTACAAAACGAATTACAATTAAAAGGAATAGAAAGAGAATAGTTTTTGACATATAAAAGACATTAAGCGTTAACTTTTATTTCAGTAAGAGAAAATCGTCAAAATTTTATGCACCACAGGAATATAAGTATGACGCCCGCGTACCAGCGTGGGCTGTACTTATTTGTGGTGCGGGTGTTTGACGATACCTCTCTTGCAGATAATGCTGCAGTTCCACGCTCTTTTTTTATGGCAACCCATTTTTATTGAAACGTTGAAACTTAATTTTGTACCATGTACTTCACAGAAAAGAATATCAAATACGCGGATTTAGTGGTCCCCTTTATCAAGTGTCCGTTTGAAGAACCGGAAACGGATTGCCCGTTTAAACGGTACTGGGAAATCCCAAAAATAGAAGATCGGATTCAGACCATGGGAAATCTTTCCGAAGGCGAACTCGAAAATTTGAGGGAACATCACCGAAAGTGCATTTTAACCCAGGTAACCCGCATACAAGAAAAAAATCCTAAGACTCAGGAATAATCTTTTATACATAGAAAATACAGGGTTCTAATGTTTATCATCCAAACTGTTTATTATTTTGTATGACACGGTATACAACAATAGTAACAACCATCTACATTGTTATAATATTCCCGGGCTTTTCTTACTGCACTGTGACAATCCGGGTGCCAACCCAAATCCAGTTGATTTGATTTTTCCGGTAAACGGGTACACGATCCATTTAATTTGTGAACTTCATGTTCCCCGGTTGGTTGGGCATTTCTGTTTGCACAATAATTTGACATGATAATAATCTTAAAGGTTAATAAAAAAGATTTTTTTAATTGACATCTAAGATAAATAATATCAGTTAATTAATATTCAAAATTATTAAAAAACTTCCCAACCTCTTCCCAACTTGTGAAAAAGTTTTCCCGGGATATTTCATATTTGGCAAAACTCAAATTGTATCATTTAAAATTAAAAAGTTATGCCAACAGAAATTGTTACTACCGATGATTTACGGGAATTCAAAACCGATTTACTGACCGAATTCCGCAAAATGCTCAAAGAGCACCATGGCCAGCCCGCCAAAAAATGGCTCAAATCCTATGAAGTGCGTGAACTGCTAAACATCTCACCTGGTACGCTGCAAAACCTGCGCATTAACGGCACTTTGCCCTATACCAAAATTGGCGGGGTGATGTTTTACGACTACGAAGACATCAAAAAGATGCTGGCAGAAAACCAGGTACGCAACCGCTTTGAGTTTCCCCGGTCGCGATGAACTACATCAGGCACCTGAACGGCTTGTTTGAAAAAATGAACCGGGACGACCGTCTGACGGCATACCACATCAGCTTGTATATGAGTATCTTTCAACTTTGGAACATGAACCGGTTTAAAAACCCGGTACCCATCGACCGCGGGGAAATGATGGAGCTTTCGCGTATCGGCGGAAGGAACACCTACGCCAGGTGCATGAAAGAGCTGGACCAGTGGGGGTATATCCGGTATTCCCCTTCCGGTAATTTTTATACCGGATGGAATGTTTACTGTATTCGTTTTGATACCGGAGACGAACCCGGCTCCGGTACTGAATGTGATACTGGAACAGCAGCGTACTCTGGTATCAAAAATGAGACCGGCGCGGGTATCAGAACTGATACCGGAAAAAAGACCGGAAGAAAGACAGGAAGTGATACAGGAGACCACAAGGAAAGCCCCGAAAATACTGATGATGCAGCAACCCCTCCAAACATTACAAACAGTATAAACAAAAAGAAAAAGAAAAAAAAGAAAAAGAATCCCCCCAAAATTTTAAAAATTCAAAAAGAAAAATTCAGTTATGGAACCAATCCGTTACACGTCGAAAACGATAAAAATTATGCCGAACCCCTATGAGGAAATTGCAACATTCAGAAACGAGCAGTTTCACTTTAATTTTTCCGGTTGCCTGAAATGGCTCGAAAAAACAGGCCGGCAATTGTTCGGCGCCCACTTCCGTATTTATCCCGAAGACCATGGGTTAATTCTTACCCTTTTGGTCTATGCCATTGCCGACAGGGAGAGCGCTGAAAAAAAAGGGTTGAACCTGAAAAAAGGCATCCTGCTTACCGGGCCCATCGGTTGCGGCAAAACCTCGCTGATGACCCTGGTCAACTACTTTTTGCCCCAATCGCTGCAATACCACATCAAATCCACCCGTGAAACCGCTTTTGAATTTGAAAAAGAAGGCTACAAGGTTATTCACCGGTACAGCGCAAAAACTGCTGTACCACCTGTTAAAAGCCCGGTTTCAGGAATCTGGTGTTTCGATGATTTGGGCATTGAACAACCCCAAAAATACTTCGGAAACCAGTGCAACGTGATGGCAGAAATTCTGCTGAGCCGTTATGAGCTATTTGTTTCAAAAGGCATTCCCACCCACGCCACCACCAACCTGTCCGCATCGGAGCTGGAGCAAAAATACGGCAACCGGCTACGCAGCCGCATGCGTGAAATGTTCAATCTGGTTGCTTTTGATAAAAACTCCAAAGATAAACGAACCTGAAAATCAGACTTCACAACAAAAGACCAGTTTAACCCCAGTGCCCCAGCCCGTTGTCCTCGCCGGCTTAAACACTCACTATTCCATTCGTGCCTCCCGGAACCGTTCGCTTTTTTCGCTGCTTCGGACAAAAAGCCGGGTTGCACTCCGCAGGAAAAGCTTCCCCGTTTTATTCCACCTCCTTTAAACCGGTATTCCATTCACCGCCCCGGCTGTGCCATCCGCACACACCTTCCGGACAGCCGGAAGCAGGCTCATTCCATCCCGGCCAGTCAGCTTCATTTCAACTTAATAAAGCCTTTCCTTTTTTCTGGCCCGCCTCATGATTAAAAGCTGATTATTTCCGGTTAAACTTCACTTTTTCAACAGGCTAATCACTTAGATTTCATGCAAAAAAAGCAGGTGAAATTTTCCCCAAAATGCCTTCCGGGAAATAATTCCCTTTTTTTGGCGATTTTTCACTTTTTGCAACTTTTTTGAAAAAAAATCACTCATTTTTTGAGCCTTCATTTAATGCAGTTTAATGCAGCCGGTTCCACTTATTTTCTCCATCTGAAAACAGATTAAACCAAAATCCTTTGTTTCAAATGTTAACCCAAAATCCTGATTAACAATAAAAACTCCCCAACCTCTTCCCAAGTTGGGAGAAATTTCCTTTCGCCTTCCGCATATTTGCTGCGACAGTTTCAGAACATAGAAAAAGTCCGGAAACAAAAAGATTAACCAAAAAAAGAGAAGCAAATGTTTGGAATTAACGAGATCACGTGGAAAACCTTCCTGTTGTTTGTAACAGCCCTGCTGCTGCTGTATTACAACAGCCTGTTTGTTTTGGCTTGGGTTAAAGGGAAGAACAAGGGTCGGATGGACCATTATGAAAATGAACTATCTTACGGAGACAGTGGTGAAAGCTTTTGCCCGATTTCGGTTTCCTCCGGGCAGTTTCCTTCAGAAATATTGTCGTGGGTGCAGGAAGAGGACGTACCGCTGGAAGTAACCCTGTATGATGCCTCCGGTCTGGACGAAGGCATTGGTCTGGATGATATTCTGGAAGACACTGGTGAAGAACTACCCCGGTGGATGGAGCAGATTCAGATTCAACACTAATTTTTAATCAAATAAAAAATGAAAAAGTACATGCAGAAAAAAGTTTCAAAACGACTGGCAGCCCTTGCTGCTTTTGGGTTAAGTATTTTCACCACCGTTGCCCAGAGTTCAGCCGGGATTGACCAGGCTACGGCAGAAGTAGGTTCCTACGTGGACCCGGTTTCCAACCTCATTATTGCCATTGGCGCCGTGGTGGGGCTGATTGGCGGAGTAAGGGTTTACATCAAGTGGCAAAGTGGCGATCAGGATACCCAGAAAGCCATTATGGGCTGGTTTGGGGCCTGTCTGTTTTTAATCCTGGTGGGAGTGGTTATCAAAGCCTTTTTTGCGTAATGAAGAGCTACACTATCCAAAAGGTTGATACCAACCTTTACATCAAAGGGCTGTCCGGAACTTTAGTGTTCCGGGCAGCCTGGGGCATCATCGCTGATTTGCTGCTCTTTGTGCTGCTTTACATACTGGGCGGGGCGCTGATTGCCGTTCTGGTGTGTGTGCCGGCATTTTTTGCCTGGCTGTATTCCCTGAACCGGATTCAGAAAAAATATGGTCCGGCAGGATGGCAAAAGAAAAAAACAGCGCACAAACTGCCCCTGTTTGTGCTTGTGAAACAACGCATCTGCAAAAGCACCAGCCATGAAAACATTGTCCATTGAAAAATGCCTGCCCGTACTGGGTTTCAACGGAGATATTCAAATCTCGAATAACCTGGATATGGGGTTCGGACTGCAGCTGATCCTGCCCGAGCTGCTGACCCAAAGCAGCGAACAGATTTTTATGCTGCACGATACCTTCCGAAGGATAGTGAACCTGTTACCGGAAAACACCCTGCTGCACAAACAGGATTTTTTCTTTGTCAGTTCCTATTCAGGAAAGAATACCCTTTCCGGAAAACCATTGAAAAGGGGAAATTTAAACGACTGTTATCAGCAGCACTTTTCCGGCCGGCCTTACCTGGAACATGAATGTTACCTGTATATCAGCCTGCTGAATACCGGACTGCTGAAGAATTATTTAGGTTCATCACTGCTGTTTTCTGTCAGGCCAAAACTGGCAGAAACCCGTCAGATGGATAAAATCCGCGAACTGCGTGCCAATGTGGTTTCTCTATTTAACCACAACGGCATTCGGTGCCGGACGGTTTCACAACAGCTGGCCACAGGTGATGAAAATCAGCCGGGGTTGATTGAGCGGTACCTGACACTGAACTTTGGGGATAATAAACCGGTTTTGGGAGGAATTGACTTCCGCGACCGCCTGCGTGTGATGGACCAGTTTGTGGAAATACTCAGCCTGAGCGATTATTCCCATCTGCCTTCGGAAATCAAACCGGATTCAAAACATCCTCGTTCAAACCTTCCGGTTTCGTTTGTTTACCCGGTAACCTGGGGGCTGCCTTTTTCGCACATCACCAACCAGTTTATCTATGTGCCGGGCCAGCAGGAGCTAAAGTCCATGCTGGAAGGGGAACAGAAAAAAATATACAGCCTCTCCCGGTTTTCTTCAGAAAATAAGGTAAATGCCACATTGATTGAAAACTTTCTGGAAACAGTACAAACCACCGGGGAAAAAGTTGTGAAAGGGCACTTCAATGTGATGCTTCCCGAAGGGTCTATCACAAACCTGAAACGCAACAAAAGCGAAGCTGGTTCAGCTTTTTCCCAAATGAATTGTTTTCCCTACCAGCACACCTTTGATTTGCCGCTGCTTTGGTTTTCCTGTGTACCATTCTCTACCCAGTTGCCTGAATCAGAACTGTTTATTACCCAGCTTCCACAGGCCTGCTGCCTTACCAACTTTGAAGGCGCCCTGCAGGAAAGCACTTCGCCCTTCACCATCCGGCTATCCAACCGTCAGGAAGGGTGTCCGGTGCAGATTGACTTATCGGATGAACCCATGGAAAAACACCTGATCCACAACCGCAATAAAATCATCATCGGTGGTTCCGGTTCGGGAAAATCATTTTTTACCAACCACCTGCTGCGGCAGTATGCCGAAAACGGTAACTGCCATGTGGTGCTGCTGGATGTGGGGCGCAGCTATGAATTGCTGACCCTTTACCTGAATGAACAACTTGAAAAACAGGGAGGCGCTATGCTGGTGGAGTTTTCCGAGTTAAACCCCATCTCCTTTAACCCGTTTGTTATCGACGGGCAACCCGGTTTGGAGCGCAAACAAACGGTCCTTTCGGTGCTCTACACCATCTACAAAGAGACCCTGTCGGAGATGGAAAAAGATGTGATTGCCCATTCCGTCACAGAATTCTTCAATACCGAAAATCTGGAACGCAGTTTCAACGGATATTATGTTTTCTGTCTGGAATTTATTCCCCGATTGATAAAAGAACAGTCGCTGGATTTTAACACCGCAGAATTCTTCTTTATCCTGAGTAAATATTACTATGGCGGCGAATATGACTATCTGCTGAACAAGCCCATGCAGACCGATGAGTTTCTTGCCTGCCCGTTTCTGGTGTTTGAGCTGGACAACATCAAAGATCATCCCATCATTTTTCCGGTAGCCACACTGATCATCATGGATATTTTTCTGCAAAAGATGCGCCGGTTAAAAGGAACAAGAAAAGTCATCTGCATCGAAGAGGCCTGGAAGGCCATTGCCACGCCCCAGATGGCCGGATATGTAAAATACTTTTTCAAAACCATCCGGAAATTTTTTGGGGAAGCCATGGTGGTGACCCAGGAGGTGGAAGATGTTATCTCATCGCCCATCATCCGCGATGCCATTATCAACAATGCCGATACCCGTATTCTGCTGGATATGGGTAAGTTCAAAAACAAATTTGATCAGATCAGCCAGGTATTGGGATTGTCGGAGTTTCAGAAAGAACAGGTGTTGTCGGTTAACAAAAACATGCCGGCAGACCGCAGGTTCAAGGAAGTTTTTATAGCCCTGGGGGCCTACAGCAGAGTGTTTGCCTTGGAGGTGAGCCGCCCGGAATACTACTGCTACACCACTGAACAAAATGAAAAAGCCAGGGTGACCGACACAAGAAAGCGTCTGCCTTCTTTGCTGCAAACCCTGAAATCGATGGATTAGAATCAGTTTAACCATTTAAAAATCAAAAAACAATGAAAACAATTATTTTATCCGTGTTTCTTTTAGGAATTTTTTTCAAACCCCAAAAAGTTTTGGCCCAGACTCCGGTTTCGGATGTGGGAGCCGGCATTCAGCGCGAAGCGTTGTGGACCCAGGAAAAGGGAATCCTGTCAAAAATCAACCTGTACAACATCCTGATTGAAGCCCTGAACGGGGACATCAAAGGACTTACCGGTGAAATCCTGGGCATTGACCAGGAGATGCTGGAAAGCCTGAAAAAAGTTTCCTCCCTGATAAAAGATTATCGCCGGGTGCAGGAAACACGGGAAATGCTGGGTAAAGTTGTAGATGTATATACCGGGAAATTACCGCGGCTGGTACAGGATGAAAATTTTACGGCACAGCAGGCCGCAGCCATCGTGGAGTCATTCGATATCATTCTGGATGACAGCAGGCAACTGGTGAGTTCCATCCTGAACACCATCCTGAAAGATGATCTTTTTCTAATGGATGACAAACAGCGCTACGACATCATCAATGAAATCTACCAGAGTGTCAAACAGCATTACGGAACGCTGAGCTATTTGTACAACAAGTTGTTGTATGCTTCCTACCTGAAAAGTACCGACAAGGGAAACCTTGAAAGTTTTGCTCTCTATTACAGTCTTTACCGCTAATCATCAGTTAATACATTCAATTATGGCAACTGTAAACAAACCTTTTTTTCATATCCTGCCTTTCTTTTTGCTGTGGGCATTCATTACCGGTTTTGTGGTCCAATCCCGGTCCCAGGAAACCAAAATCATCGAAATCAAAAAATGGAAGGGAGAATACCCTGACATGGAAGGCAGCTATCCGTTAACATTCATTGCTTTCAAAGGTGATATTATTCCCGTCCCCCATGTTTTTGTGCGTTCGTATCCAACGCATTACTACCTCGAACTTGTATCCCTGCTGGTAACCGATGCATCAGTTATTGCCGGGGAGGTTAAAACCAGTCTGCTGCGCATAGCCATCAAACTACTGGAGCAAAACAGCATGGAAGGACGGCACGGCAAAACAACCGGAATAAAAATAAACCGGGAATCAGAAAAAGCAATCAACCTGGAATTGTTTCAGTCCCTGCGGGACAGTTTGGAGGATCACTACGATCTGGCCAGCCGGTTTGTAAAAGTATATGAGGCACTGGCAGGTTTTGGCACGATGGAAAACGCCACTGAAATAAAACAGCTTCTTGAAAGAGAAGCCGACGGATTGCTGACCAGGTACATTCTGGTGAATTTGCTGCAGTCAAATCATGGTGAAAAACTAAAAGCATTTGCAGTGATCGGCAAAGAACTAGATAACCTGCTGGGGGATATTGACTATACCCGGCAAAAACTCCGGTACTTTAACTTCAATGTGGCCGTCAGCAGTGAACCTGGAAGCTTTAATTTTCTAACCCGGTAAATGAATATGCCATGATACTTCAGATAATGAATACGGAAGGTTTTTTCAACTTCACTGATTTTTTGGTCACTGCCGGCATTGGCCAGGCCCGGATACTCGTGAATATGGCCCGTGCCATTGGCGGGATTGCTGCTTTCTTCTATATCTCAAAACGGA
>Ga0334898_1003071_pt1 | contig 14059 bp, 9 predicted proteins | sample GraSluR3_MG_10_FD_207228 | JGI IMG/M metagenome (GOLD analysis project Ga0334898, IMG submission 207228) | Sludge microbial communities from methane-producing bioreactor in Wageningen University, Netherlands - Granular Sludge_3_08-R3 | ecosystem: Engineered > Bioreactor > Anaerobic > Unclassified... | reverse complement strand
AGCCGAGGCTATGTCAAAAATTAGCATTAACGGCACGCATCTTCAAGGAATTGGCATTACCAATCAGCGCGAAACAACTATTGTTTGGGATAAAAAAACTGGTGAGCCAGTTTACAACGCCATTGTATGGCAAGATAGGCGTACATCGGCTTACTGCGATGAACTGAAGGAAAAAGGATTGGCCGAAACTATCCGTAGCAAAACCGGTTTGGTAATTGACGCATATTTTAGCGGCACAAAAATTAAATGGATTCTTGACAATGTGACAGGGGCAAGAGCAAAAGCAGAGAAAGGTGAGTTAGCCTTTGGTACTGTCGATTCGTGGTTAGTTTGGAAGCTAACCCAAGGTCGCAAACACGTTACCGACGTATCAAACGCTAGCCGAACAATGCTTTTCAATATAAACACGCTAAAATGGGATGCTGAGCTACTTTCGCTTTTCGATATTCCACTGGCAATGATGCCTGAGGTAGCCTCATCGAGTGAAATTTACGAATACTCAAACACTACCTTTTTTGCATCTAAGGTTCCCATTGGAGGAATTGCCGGCGACCAGCAAGCAGCAATGTTTGGGCAAATGTGTGTTGACGAGGGAATGGTTAAGAATACCTACGGTACAGGATGTTTTATTCTAAAAAATACAGGAAGCAAACCATTCTTATCAAAAAACAATTTGGTTACTACAATAGCATGGCAGTTAAACGGAAAAGTTACGTATGCACTTGAAGGAAGCATTTTTATTGGAGGTGCAGTTGTTCAATGGTTACGCGATGGGCTTGGAATTATTAGCTCATCGGCTGAAATTGAGTCATTAGCAGCCATGGTTCCCGATAATGGCGATGTGTATTTTGTGCCAAGCTTCACCGGTATGGGCGCTCCCTATTGGGATCAGTATGCACGAGGCGTAATGATTGGCATAAGCCGTGGCACAAACCGAAGCCACATTGCCCGCGCTGCCCTTGAGGGCATTGCATACCAAACTATGGACGTGATGAACGCCATGGAGATTGACACAAACATGCAGATTACCGAACTTAGGGTTGATGGTGGAGCATCGGCCAACAACCTGCTTATGCAATTTCAATCCGATATATTGGGCATTCCTGTAATTAGACCCGAAGTTGTTGAAACCACAGCCTTGGGGGCCGCATACCTTGCGGGTTTGTCAACCGGCTTTTGGAATAGCATTGATGAGCTAAAAAACCAATGGAAGCTAAATCGTAAGTTTTCGCCAATGCTTAATGCTGAAGAAGTTAACGGCCTAAAAACAAAATGGGCCGATGCGGTTGAAAGAGCAAAATCGTGGTCGAAATAACCTAAAGAAAATGGGCTTGCACAACTTAAATGCAAGCCCATTCTATCTTAAAATAATCTAACGGTACCTTTTAGGTATTCATTGCACCACAAACATTAATTACCTGACCGCTAATATAACTAGATAAATCTGAGCCCAAGAATACGGTTACGTTAGCAACATCTTCGGGGGTTCCTCCTCTATGCAAAGGTATCTTCTTAATCCAATCTTCGCGAACCTCCTCAGGAAGTTGATGAGTCATTTCGGTAACAATAAAACCAGGAGCAATAGCATTACAACGAATGTTGCGAGCTCCAAACTCCTTCGCTGCAGACTTAGTAAAACCAATAATTCCAGCTTTTGATGAAGAATAATTTATCTGGTTAGCATTACCCGAAACGCCTACAACAGAACTCATATTAATTATGCTGCCAGCGGCTTGCTTCCACATCACAGGCTGTACGGCTTTAGAAAAATTGAAAACCGATTTAAGGTTAACGGTTAAAACCATATCCCACTGCTCTTCTGTCATTCTTTTTAAAGCTCCATCACGAGTAATTCCAGCATTATTTACAAGAATATCAATCCTTCCAAATTCTTTCACAATCTCAGTAACAACTTTTTGTGTATCATCAAATTTGCTTGCATCTGATACAAACCCCTTTGCTTTAACACCCATATCATTAAGTTCTTTCTCAAGGCTTTGAAAATTCTCATCGGCATTCATATCAGTAAATGCAACATTTGCTCCATGTTTAGCAAACTCAAGGGCAATAGCACGGCCAATTCCGCGTGCACCTCCAGTTATTAACCCAGTTTTACCTTCTAATAATTTCATTGTTATTAATTTAGGTTAGTAATTGCAATGATTAAAAGATTCTTCATTAGTAATATTGACTAAAAAAAATCCAAGGCAAAGGTAAAAAAAAGAATGCAATATAAGGGAAACCCAAACATTGCATTCAAGCTTGCAACATGAACCTTGCTGTTATGGCAACTGTTTCCGAGATAGTTTAGCTGGAAAATTTGCCGTTTGGTAAACCAATGTTGCAACTACGGCAGCGGCCTGCTTTAGGTCGCCAAGCTGTATACGTTCAAACGTATCCATGTTGGTGTGGTATCCTCTTCCGTAGTCAATTCTATCCTGAATAAGTGCAAAACCTGGAATTCCAATTCGGTTGAACATAACATGATCGGAACTACCCGGGTTACGGTTTGATATAAGACTAACGCCCAGATCATCAAGCGGTTCAAAAAACTCCTGAAATATAGGTTTAAGGGCCAAGTTATCTTGTAAAAAAATTCCTTTTATCCTACCCGTTCCATAATCGAAATTATAGTAGGCCGAAATTTTATCGTACTCAGGCCCTTTTTCGTTCGTATTAAAATTATACACATGCTTATCTACCCACCCTTTCGATCCGAGCAGACCCTGCTCCTCTCCAGTCCATAGCGCAATTCTAACTGTTCTGTTGAGTTTTACACCCGATTGTTTAAGGATACGCATAACCTCCATCATTAAAATAACACCCGATGCATTATCGTTACCACCAGTGCCAGCATGCCACGAATCGATATGCGCGCCTATCATCACAACCTCATCTTTTAACTTTTTATCTGCTCCGGGCAGCTCAGCAATAACGTTAACTCCCTCTTGATAATCATCAATTAGCCTATTTTTCACATCTAGTTCAAGCGATACGTCAATCCCTCTGTCAATTAGCCTAACCATTCGTGCGTAGTGCTCATGGGTCATATCAATGGTAAGAATTCCTAGCTCATCCAAAAAACGGCCATTCTTATCGCCATAACTTCTAACCGTGCCGAATGAACCTGAGTTCTCGATAATAGCCAGAGCACCTTCGGCTTCGCAGAATTCCTTAAGCTGTTGCCTTGAAACGCCATAAGTTTGACTTTTCCTCATTCGTTCTAGCATGTACGGATCAGGATCGGATCTAAACTCAGGCGATTTCCCAAACTTATCAATCTCCTCTTCAGTAAATCGAGAAGCCAAGGGTTCAAACGATACTTCTAGCTCTTTCTCAAAAGGGGTTATCACAACTTTGCCCTGCAGCTTACCCGAATAGGTTAAAAGCATTTCCTCTGAACTTGCATCTACAAGAACAACATCTGCAACCTGTAAACCATTAGTGCCTCCTGTCCACGCCTGAGGCACAGCAACCAGAGGTTGATAGTAGGGTTGTTTCATCGCAATGTAAAATTTCTCCATCTCCCAACCCTTGCCAAAGTTTCCCCATGGTTCAAGTTGAGCGTTTGAAAGATTGTACCCTTCAAGGGTTTCTTTAGCCCAGGTACATGCATTATGTAAACCTTTACCTCCCGATAACCTTGGTCCAATTACATCGGTTAGCTGAACGGCAAACTCTCTTATGCTTGAGTTACCAAATGCCTCATTTCTTATCTTTTGTACATCATCGTAGCTATACGATTGCGCAACTACGAAATGCGATAAAAGCAATATTTTTACAACAACTATTGCTCTTAGAAACTTAATAATATTCATACCTTTAAAGCTATTAGTTTTTAATCAGATACTTATATGGGTTTTGTGCAACACCTTTTTAGATGCAATTTGTACTCTTTCGTTTAAACCATACATTAGCTTAGCAGCAATATTGTTGCGATAATAAAAAAATAGGACTATTTTCACAGGCAAATACGCCTTTACAAATCATTTTTTTAGTCCCCAGTATTTAAACCTTGAAACAAATAGAATTATGAGGGTTAAAATGAAGATTAGAAGCAAATTGATGGTATCAATTCTGCTAATTACCTCTATTGCATATGCCATTACCGTTGGCTATCTGATAATTCGATTACACAATATTTCACTTCGTGAGGCTTATGAAAAAGCCGATTTAAATGCGAAGGAAAGGGCCAACATGGTTCGTTCGCTTATTAATCAGGATATGGATATTTCGCGAACCATGGCACATTCGTTTAGCGAATACCAAAACATCGCCCCAAATGAAAGAGCAGAGCTTTTTAAAAAGGTGATAAAGGGTATTGCCGATAATAACCCCGAAATCCTATCGGTATGGGGTAGTTGGGAAATTAGCGCCATTGACACTAGCTATAAAAAACCATTCGGCCGTTATAGGTATACCTACTACCAAGAGAATGGTACTCAAAAATACAAGGAGGAAGTTTTAAACACCAATGGCGACGATATTGGCAGTGGCTACCACAATGTGAAACTATCCAAAAAGGAAACCATGATTGATCCATACTGGTTTGCCTACACCGACGATAGCCCCTTGATGCTAGAAGCGAGTACGGCTGTACCTCTTGTGGTTAACGATAAGTTCATCGGGCTTTTTGGGCTCGATATTGTTTTAGATCGTTATCAAGATATTACCCAATCTATTCAGCCATTTACAGATAGCTACTCCATAATGCTTTCAAACAACGCAACAATTGTAGGGCACCCTAATAAGGAGTGGCTTGGCGATCTTTTCAGTAAGTACTACTCTGACATTGATTCGCTAAAACAAGTTTCATATAAGGTAAAACAAGGACAAAACTTTTCGTTTACCCTTTCCGATTCAATTAGCGGCGAAGAGTATTATGCAACTTTTGCAGCAATTCCCATTGGAAAAACGGACAACCCATGGTCTTTCGGAATTTTTGTCCCCACAAGTGTCCTAGTGCAAGAGGCCAAAGACGTTGCAGCAAACTCATTTATAATTACACTAATCGGGTTAACTCTACTTATAGCTGTAATCTGGCTTATTGCGTTCAATATTACCAAGCCACTTCAAAAAGCCAAAAACACATTAAGCCAACTTGCCAAAGGCAAAATTGATACTTCAAACAAGCTTGACATTTATACCGGTGATGAAATTGAAGAGATTGGCAATAGCATAAATACCCTAATTGAAGGACTAGGAAAAACAGCAACCTTTGCCAATGAGATTGGCATGGGAAACTTCAACGTACAGTATACCGAACTAAGCGATGACGATACCCTTGGCAAATCGTTACAAGAAATGCGGAAAAGCCTAATCTATGCAAAACAGCTTGAAGATGAGCGTAAGCTAGAGGATGAAAAGATTAACTGGGCAACATCGGGCATAGCCAAATTTGCTGAGATTTTGCGACAGAATAACGACAATATGGAAGAATTCTCCTTCCAGCTCATTAGCAACTTGGTTAAATACACAAATACTAGCGTTGGCGCACTTTTCCTATACAACGACGATAAGCGTGACGATCCGCATTTCGAGCTAGTAGCCTCATACGCATACGAAAGAAGAAAATTTGATGAGAAAAGGGTTGAAATTGGTGAAGGCCTAGTAGGTAGATGTGCTCAGGAGAGCGAAACCATTTACCTAACCGAAATACCTGCCGACTACATTAAGGTTGCATCGGGGTTAGGATACGATAACCCCACTTGCCTTCTACTCGTTCCGCTTAAGCTTAATGATGCAGTATTCGGTGTAGTTGAATTAGCTAGTCTCAATGTAATTGAAAAACATGTGGTGGATTTTGTTGAAAAGATTGGAGAAAGCATTGCCGCTACAATATCTACTGTAAAAATCAACCTCAAAACAGTAAAGCTTCTCGAAGAATCGCGGATAAAATCCGAAGAGCTCGCATCGCAGGAAGAAGAAATGAGGCAAAACATGGAAGAATTGCAGGCAACCCAAGAGGAAGCTGCCCGAAAAACAGCAGAAATGGAGAGCCTAATTAAAGCACTTAACGTTTCAAGCTATGTAATTGAGTACGATATTTACGGTAAGGTTATTTCAGTTAACGATGCTTACCTGCAGCTTACAAACCAATCGGCTGAGCAGATTATTGGCACCCACCATGCCGATAATCTGATGCTTGATGATAAGCAGCAAAAGGAGTACAACCTGTTTTGGGAAAACCTTAAAAATGGCATAGTTAAGAAAGAAACCAGTAAGGTTGAACTGGGTGGAAAAACCTTCACTTTTATCGAAACCTACTCACCAATTTACGACGAAAACCAGCAAGTTGTTAAAGTGCTGAAGATTGCCCACAATATTACCGACTTTTTGGAGGAAAAACTCGAAGAGACAAAGGATAAGGGTAAACGAAAAAAATAGCCAAATTTAAAAAAAGGGGAATAAGATATTCCCCTTTTTTTATTCTCTCATTCTCTTATTATCTAAAGCTTATGCCTAAACCGGCTGCGTATAGAGCATACTCACCAACGGTATAGTCGAAATTAATTGCAATTACGCCTAACCTCACCCTAAAGCCAGCATTTGCACTAAAGTTTGAATGGGTAAAACCTAAAAGAAAAGGGTCATTTTCCACATAATAATCTTCATCTTCAATTTTATCCTCAATATCATATACTTCGTAATTACCTTTTAACCCAAAATCGGTTTTGGCATGGCTGTAACCTAACCCAGCATAAACCGAAAGTAAAGGAATAGTTTTTCCAACTAAAAGCCTAGCGGTAAAGCCAGATGCATCTAAGGCTATCTTTTGATCGTTAAAATCGGCTGAGGTGTAACCAGCGGGAACATTAGCTGGGTCGGGCTTATAGTTAACCTCAAACTCGCTGCTAAACTTTGTATAACCAACCATAATAGATAAATCAATTGGCACTAGTTTTAGCCCAGGGATAAACTCCTTAAACTCATTTTTTGCACCAACTCCCCAAAGGGTTACCTTTCCCACTTTGGGAACATTTACCGAAGGTAAAAAGCGAACCGTAAGCTCCGAGTTAAACGGAAGTCCAATGCCCCCCTGAATCATCATCATTGGAGTAAATGGCAGCTCACCTCCTTTAGGCATTGTAAAAAGAGGCTCGGTTGGAAATGCCGTTGATGCAAGTTGAGGTCTTTCGGCTGAAAGCTTCCCCGAAATACTGGGCGCAATACTGTTGCTACCCACAACAGTTAGGCTTGAAAGGTTAAGGTCATTTACATCGAACGATTTTGCACTTGAAGGTACAGTTACCACCGATGTGGTAAAAGTTACGTTAAAGCCAAGCAGCTTATGTGGACGAGCAGCCTGATACCAACCTCCATTCAACGAGGTGCCAAACATTTTACCAAAAGGCTCAATGTATGCATGGCTTAATTTTTTAGCATCGTCAACGCCGCCCTGTAAAAACTCAGCAATTTGTTGCTGTGCAAAAATTGCATTTGAGGTAAAAGCAAAAAACAGTAGTGGAATAACTTTAACAAGTAGTTTTTTCATGGCTATTGGGTTTTAGTTATCAAATCAATTATAACCGATTCCTTTTGCTAACAAATATTATGCAATAATAGTTTAGCCAAAATAACGTTTTTTTAGCCATATCTCAACCTGCTAGTCCAAATAATTCAACAATAATGATCAATTTTTACAAATTGCATTTAGGAAAACATTCATAACTTTGCACAAATACAAATTGCATGAGCAATACTCCGCTAGCAGAAAGGCTCAGACCAAAGGATTTAGACGAGTTTATTGGGCAATCGCACTTGGTTGCTCCCAACGGGATTATCCGAAGAATGATTGATTCGGGCAATCTCTCTTCGTTCATACTTTGGGGCCCTCCTGGCGTTGGGAAAACCACGCTTGCGCGTATTGTAGCAAATAAACTTAACAGACCATTCCATACGCTTAGCGCTGTTAACTCAGGCGTTAAAGATGTTCGTGAGGTTATTGAAAAAGCAAAATCGCAGCGTTTTTTCAGCCATCCCTCCCCTATTCTTTTTATTGATGAGATTCATCGTTTTAGCAAATCGCAGCAAGATTCACTTTTGGGAGCCGTTGAAGAGGGTATAGTTACGCTAATTGGTGCTACCACTGAGAACCCTTCGTTTGAGGTTATTCCTCCCCTACTTTCTCGTTGTCAGGTTTATGTTCTAAAATCACTCGAAAAAAAGGAACTTCAAAGTCTTCTCGACAGGGCGATAACAAAAGATACGGAGTATAACAAAAAAAACATTACTATTGATGAAACCGATGCCCTTTTCAGGTATTCAGGAGGTGATGCACGGAAATTACTCAACATCCTCGATATTATTGTTAGCTCACAACCCCAAGAAACCGTAACTATTAACAACGAAATTGTAACTAACAGATTGCAAGAGAATATTGCGCGTTACGATAAGAGTGGAGAGCAGCATTACGATATTATTTCTGCCTTCATAAAATCAGTACGCGGAAGCGATCCAAACGCAGCGGTATACTGGTTAGCAAGAATGATTGAGGGAGGTGAAGATCCCAAATTTATTGCCCGTCGACTAGTAATACTCGCATCGGAAGATATTGGTTTGGCAAACCCTAACGCCCTACTCCTGGCTACTAGCTGCTTTCAGGCAGTTCAAATGATTGGTTGGCCCGAATCAAGAATTATTCTATCGGAAACTGCCATTTACCTGGCAACAAGCCCAAAAAGCAACTCAGCATACATGGCCATTAATCAAGCTCAAGCTTTAGTTAAGGAAACCGGTGATCTTTCAGTACCCCTGCACATTCGAAATGCGCCAACAAAGCTAATGAAAGAGCTAGGTTATGGTAAGGAGTATAAATACGCTCATAGCTTCAAGGATAACTTTGCCGAACAAGAGTTTCTGCCTGATGAGATTTCGGGAACTAAACTTTACGATCCTCAAGACAATGCCAAAGAAAAAGAAATTGAAAAGCACTTAAATACGCTTTGGGGTAAGAAATACAAAACATAACAACTTTAACTTAACTAACGATGAAAGTACTCGAAACAATAAATAGCATTAAGCACCTAAACTCTGGAAATTTTTTCCTAATTGCAGGACCATGTGTTGTTGAATCGGAAGAGATTACTCGCCAAATAGCCGAACATATTTGTGGTATTTCCGACAAACTTTCAATCCCATTTATTTTTAAAGCATCGTACCGAAAAGCAAATCGCTCGCGATTAGATTCCTTTACAGGAATTGGCGATGAAAAAGCATTGCAAATTTTGGCTAAAATTCGAAACGATTTTAATGTGCCAATTATAACCGACATCCATACAGCTGAGGAAGCGACCATGGCAGCCGAGTATGTTGACATGCTGCAAATTCCAGCGTTTTTGTGCCGTCAAACCGACTTACTAATTGCTGCTGGAAAAACTGGGAGAGTTATTAGCATAAAAAAAGGGCAGTTTTTGGCTCCCGATGCCATGCAGTTTGCAGCCCAAAAAGTTGAGGAAACAGGAAACCCAAATGTTATTCTAACCGAAAGAGGAACTACATTTGGCTACCAAGATTTGATTGTTGATTTTAGAGGGATTCCCACAATGAAATCATTTGGTTATCCTGTGGTTGTAGACCTCACCCATTCTCTTCAGCAACCAAACCAATCGAGCGGAGTTACCGGAGGAAAACCAGAGCTAATTGAAACTATAGCGAGAGCAGCCATAGCAACTGGTGCCGATGGTATTTTTATTGAAACACACCCTAATCCAAGTAAGGCACTTTCAGATGGTGCAAACATGCTAGCATTAGATAAACTTGAATCGCTTTTAGAAAAACTGGTAAAGCTACGAAAAGTGGTTAACGAATTTTAGCACCATCCCTAAGGTAAGTATCTAATTTTTCGAGGAGTAGACCAGAATTAATTGGCTTAGAGATATAGTCGTTGCAACCAGCCTCAATACACTTAATATTATCATTGGGCATTGCATAAGCAGTTTGAGCAATAACTGTAATATTAGGATTTATCTTTTTAATCCTCTCGGTTGCCTCATATCCATCAACCTTGGGCATTTGTATATCCATAAGCACTAGGTCAACATCAGGATTTTGGCGACAGTAGCGAACTACCTCTTCTCCATCCTTTGTCCAAACAATGCTTGCACTAGTTTCAGCCAAAACAGCCTGCAAGAACTTGAAGTTAGTTTCAACATCTTCAGCAATAACAATCTGTTTGCTTTGCCAATTATATGTTCGTTTGGCTGGGGTAAAAATCTTAGTGAGGCTATCCTTATGCTGGATATTTTCGTAAGGCAAGGTAAAGTAGAAAGTAGAACCCTTGCCCACTTCAGATTCAACCCAAATAGTTCCGCCTAAAACATCAATAATATGCTTGCTTATAAACAACCCAATGCCCGTACCACCATATTTGCGAGTTGAACCTTCCTCAATTTGCCTAAACCTATCAAAAATAATCTTCTGCTTGTCAGCAGGAATTCCAATGCCTGTATCTCTAACGTAAAACTGAATTTGGTTTTCATCCTTTTTATTGATGTAGCCAAATTCAACCACACCTTTTTCGGTAAATTTTAGCGAGTTACTAATTAAGTTCGAGATAACTTGCTGTAAACGATGACTATCGGTATAGAATACGTTATTCTCATCGTCATTTAAGTTAAGCAGCCTTATTGAAAGGTGCTCTTTTTCCTGCTTAAACTTAATCTCGTTAAAAAAGGTGTAAATGTCAAACATCAAATCGTCGAGGTTAACCTCTGCTCTGTTGATGGGAAGTTGTCCAGCCTCAATTTTTGAGATATCCATAATATCATCAATGAGGTTAACCAGCATGGTTCCGTTGTGGCAAATAATATCGAGGTAACGAAATTGCATTTCACGATCAAACTCCTCCTGTTGGAGAAACTGAGCAAAGCCAAGAATGCCATTCATAGGAGTACGAATTTCGTGGCTCATATTAGCCAAAAAATTCGATTTTAAAATATCGGCTTCCTCTGCAATCCTTTTTGCATTTTGCAGCTCGTTTTTCAACTGCTCTAAATCTTTTAAATAAATTGAGTTAAGCTTAAACAAGTGGTTGTACTCTGCTTCTTTGTTAAGCAAACTGCCTCTTAATGCATTTATATGATCTAAAAATTGTTCGTTTTCCTCTTCAATTCTAGCATATCGCTTTGCAAGAGTATGCTTATTGAGGTAAAGCAATGCTATTACAATTCCCATAACTACCATTGTAACTATAAGAATTGTAGTGTACAGGCTAGGTATAGCTGAAAAAGAGAGGAGAAACATTAAGAGCGAAGATGACTTATACCTTTTAATACAATTGGTAGAATTAGTATCAATAACTCCCATGAGGCAAAAAATTTGTCTGAATTTTGAAGCAATAGAACTGCCTGATAAAAAATTAATGTTTCCTACCATTTTTGTAGTAAAAGTGACTATTAACTCTTTTTTTTGTTTACACGCATAAATATAAAGATAATAAACTAATAAAGTATTATGTGCTTGTCAAAAACAAAAAGCAGCCAGAATTAATTGTATAATACTGGCTGCCAATTACAAGAAAAAATTTCTCTTTAAATTTTTATGTAAAATTTACGGGTCTTCATCAAAAGAATATGCCAAGGCTAAAAATCCACTGCGGATTTCGCTGATCGAACGTGTATGGTTTACCCGCAATATTAACACCTTCGCCAAGTTTACTCAGGTTACCCTCATACTTAACATCCAATGTGGCAAACTTAAAAATATCGAGCCCCGCACCAACCTGATAGCCAAACGTAGCATTCTTAAAATTACTCTCTACCGATTCATTGGTAGCATCAGCAAGCTCGTCTTTAAGTCCATCTTGCTCACTTAGCATAATTGATGCTACTGGTCCAAGTCCAAGACGTGCTGGTCCAATTTTCCAACCTACCATTACAGGAATATCAATTTTGTTAAACTTCTGATCGCGGATACTTTTCAAAGGTGACTCGCTATTTGTAATATCGGTTAGAACAACTTCGCCTTTGGATTGAGTAAATAGCAACTCAGGTTGCACGTAAAAGCCCAATACCTGTACCCTGCCGAATAGGCCAAAATGAAGTCCCATTTTTGAGTTTCCTTGCTCAACTACAAATGTTTCGGCATCATCAATAGTTGAAAATGTAGTCTTATCAATTTTTACTGTAGAAGAGCTAACTCCTCCCTTAACACCAAAGCGTAAAAACTGTGCATTTGCTGCTAGCGAAACAACCAATATGGTTGATATTAACAATGCTAATCGTTTCATAAATATAAATTTAAGTTAATAGTTGTGTACTAATGTATAGAATGAGTAAAAGCCTTTCAAACTTCATGCCTAAAACAATGGGCTAAATAATCGTGCAAGCGATTCCTTAAAATTTTGCTTTAGCGACCTACTTTCCCAATATTTGAGGTTAATTTTTTTGCTTCTTCTTAAGTCTTTTAGGTACTGATTTTCGAGCTGTATTGTTAGCTCTTTATCATACACCATTGTTAGTAGTTCAAAGTTATCTTCAAAACTCCGGATATCCATATTTGCTGAACCAACAGAAGCAAAGCTACCGTCAATCATAAGAATTTTTGAATGGTTAAAACCTCCCTGAAAAAGGTATACCTTTATGCCTGCCTTTAACAGCTCAGACACGTATGACATTGAACTCCAGTAAACTACCGTAGAGTCGGATTTCCCTGGTAGCATTATGCGAACATCAACGCCACTTAGCGATGCTGTTTTTAGTGCAGTTAGGATGCTTTCATTAGGTATAAAATACGGAGAGGCAATGTAGATATGCTTTTTGGCTTTTGTAATGGCTACAAAAAATGCTTGCATTATTGATGCCCAATCGGAATCGGGTCCACTAGCCGTAACCTGTAACGCATGCTGAGTGTTAACGGAGTATTCGGGGAAGTATTTATCGCGATCCGAAATAATAATTCTGCTAACAAAAAACCAATCAACCAAGAAGATTACTTGCAATGTACGAACGGCCTCACCCTCAATGCGCAGCACTGTATCGAACCATGTCCCCAGCGTGCTGTCCCCTTTGAGGTATCTATCGGCAATATTCATTCCTCCCATAAAGGCAACCCTACCATCAACAACAATTATTTTGCGATGATTCCGATAGTTTACCTTGCTGGTTAGTAGTGGAAAGTTTACTTTCATAAATGGGTAAGCTTCTGCTCCGGCATTTACCAACTCTTTTATAAATCTTTTGGGAAGACTCCAGCTGCCTACATCATCATATATTAACCTTACTTCAACACCTTCCTTTGCCTTTGCTACAAGTTTATCCTTTATTAAGTTGCCAATTTCATCATTCTCAATTATATAAAACTCAAGATGAATGCTAGACTTGGCATCATCAATTGCCTTTAGTATTGACTCAAATGTTTTTTTCCCTGTTTGAAGTATATCAACAGAATTGTAGAGCGTAAGTAGAGCCTTACTGTTATTCAGAAGTAAAGTTATTATACCAATATTATCGGCAATGCTAGGAAATCCAATGTATTTATCGGCAATAATATCCTTCAGTTGACTCCGACTCATTTGCTCTATTTGCTGTAAGTCGCGCAGCCCTTTTCTGCTAAATATTTTCTCTTTCCGATGATTTTGCCCAAAAAATATGTAGAAAATCAACCCAATAATTGGAAGTAATATTAGAATTAATACCCAAATACTTGTTTTTGCTGGGTCGCGTTTTTCGTGAATAACCATAACTGCGGTTGAGAGAACGGTGACTAGATAAATTGTCAATAGTATAACAGACAAATTATCAACTATAATCTCATGCCAAAACTCAACAACCATAGTAAAGAATTATAAAGTATCAAGCTAATTTGCAAAAAAAGGAGATGTTTTCAAAACATACATTATGGATGCTAATATAGCTTTATTATGCTAATTTTGCCGAAAAGAATACAACATGCTATACTTGTGCTTAAAATACAGGGTATCAGACTTTATAAAATGGCACGATACCTTCATGAAGAATGAGAACCTGAGAGTTGCTGCTGGCATTAAAGTGGAAAATATACTAAGGAGCAGAAATGACCCAAATTTCCTGACAATTCTATATGCCATTGATTCAATTGA
>Ga0334898_1003068_pt1 | contig 14073 bp, 16 predicted proteins | sample GraSluR3_MG_10_FD_207228 | JGI IMG/M metagenome (GOLD analysis project Ga0334898, IMG submission 207228) | Sludge microbial communities from methane-producing bioreactor in Wageningen University, Netherlands - Granular Sludge_3_08-R3 | ecosystem: Engineered > Bioreactor > Anaerobic >... | reverse complement strand
GACGCAAATTCTTCTTCTATACAAAAAAGTACATCTTTGTTTGGAAGAGAAACAAAAGAGGGACGAAGAACAATGTTCTTGCCCTGTTCCTGAGCATTCCCAAATCCAAGAATGGACGGTCGTATCGTACGATGAGAAACCGGGGGTGCAATGTATTGAAAACAAAAGAAAAACAAAAATGCCGTTGTCTTGCCAAGGGAAGAATACCCATGTATCAAGGGATTATGAATACATTCGTCATGGTACCGTGTCTCTTTTAAGTGGAATTGATTTACTGGATGGCCATATTCATATGGACATTAAAGAAAGACATCGCAGCAAAGAATTTGTAGGTTTCTTACAAGAATTAGATGAATACTATCCTCCCCATATGAAAATTGACATCATTTTGGACAATCATAGCGTTCATACATCCAAAGAAACCAGAGCGTATTTAAAAGAACATCCCGATCGTTTCCAATTTACCTTTACACCCACCTATGGTTCGTGGCTCAATATGATTGAAATGTTCTTTGGGAAAGTCCAACGTTGTTTTCTAAAACACTTGCGAGTGAAATCCAAAGAGGAATTCATCGAGCGCATGACAGCGTATATTGAAGAACTGAACAAAGAACCAGTGATCTTCCGATGGAAGTATAAATTAGAAACGGTTGAGGAGAATTCTATACCATGTTATTAGGAAACGTTCTACTACTCACCCCGATCTTGCTCATGATAGGTTCGGTCTTTACAAATAAACCCAATCAAATAGAGTAATGAGCCGATTGAGGTGTTTATGAGCCGTTTCATTTTAACTGGATGAGCCATTTGAGCTGTTTACTGTTAAGCTCATAATAAGAACCTCGACCAGCCCCTTTTAAAGTTAAAATCCCCATCTTTGCTAGCTCATCAAAATCCCTTTTTGCTGTAGCTATCGATGTAGCAGCAATTTCGCAGTATTCTCTGTTTGTAATCCGTTTGTTTTGTTTCAAAAATGGTAAACTTTTCTTTTGACGTTCATTCAAATTCAAGCTTCTTATTACTTCATCGGTTAACCAATATTGATCGATCTCGGTCATGATTCGGTTGGTTTCGGTGAGGGCAACGATGATTTTTTGGTAGTGGCAGATGTCGTCGAAGTTGAGCTCTCGTCCTTTGCGATCTTTTAACCATTTTTGAGCTGGTTGGTACCCTCCGATATAAAAGAACCAGGCATGTTCTGGTACCAGGTCAAAATATTGGGTGTCGTTGATCCACACTTTTCCTGAATCGAAGGCTATCTTGACTACTAAATTACTCCCACCAACTGGAAACTTGGATATAAAATGATCGACTACCGGACTTTCGAGCAGATGAATTTGCCGAAGCTCACCACCCAGTTTGACCAATTGCCAGAAGGTTTCGGCATTTTCTGGATAGGGAACTCGTGGAAAGTCAATTTTGAGAAACTCTTTGTACTTTTCCCGATAAGTTGGTGAATGCAACACGGCATAGATATAGTCCAGAATATCGATGGGAGCAAACGTACTCTCTGTTACTAATTTCTCAGCTGTAAATCGTAAACCTAGTTTATCAGCAATTTGGTTTACCATTTCCATATTTAAGTTAGGAGTGCGGCTTGTAACAAGAGAGGCATTATCTGATTAAAGATAAAGAGGGAATACGTATATTGTTTCTTTGGTTTGCAAACTTACAGTACACTTCGTTATTTTATCACTTCACGTTTGTTTGGTTTGATATTCAACCCCTTGCTCACGCAAAATGGTGGGCATGATACCTTTTTGATTTGTCCATTCTTCAAGAGACATGAGTAAAAGATCTATAGGATATTTTCTGCAAAAGTTCGCAGGATAAATCATATCCGATCGTTGGAAAATGTCTTTACCATTAAAAGATTCCGACACAACTGCAATGTCAATGTCGCTATTAGAATCTGCCTGAGCAGTAGCCTGTGAACCAAATAAAAATATATGGTTCACCACAATATCATGCAAAGCTAATTCCATTGTGATCTGGTCTATAATTTTTCGAATTGATGCTGAATCCATGATTGAGTTTCCTTTCACATACATCAACAATATTTTTCATCAAAAGAAAGTCAATCGCACTTGATTCACAAACCTATCATCTTTTATGCTGTGGATATTGGGATTGGAAGATGATCCTCTTTCAACCCTTCAATGTGCATTTGAATAGCCTCAACCATATTTTTCTCTGCTTCTTCCGGTGTTTTACCAGTAGCAACGCAACCGGGTAAATCAGGTGAATAAGCAGAATAATTGTTTGCAGCTTCTGAATGCCTACAAATTCATTGGGAACAAAATCTTCACCATCCGTATCTATATATAGTTGAATGGCTTCTGTAATTCTAGGAATTAACTCTTCGTATGTTTTTGCTTGAGTAAAACAACCCTTTAATGAGGATACAGAAGCAATAAATATTCTGTTTTTGTCCTATGCAACAGCTTGTGGCTGAGTATTAATCATTTTTTGATTCTTCCAGAAGTTTATCAAAATCACTCTTATATAATTGGTCTTGAACAATTCGATATTTCTCAAATTCACTCTCTGCGTGAGCTTTAGCAATTTCAGCGGTAACCTTTCCAGCATCTTGCAAAACATCACGATCCGTGGCTGCAATAAAACGGTTCAATCGCGCTTCCCAGTCACTCATAGTCATCGGAATATGCCGAAGTGCCATATCCTCTGCAATATCTAAATAAGCAGAAACAAGTCTCTGCAATTGTGCCATTTCTGATTCACTTAAATAGTTCTTAGCAACCGACACATCAAACTTCTGGATTTTTCCATTCGGTGCGTCTTTCCAATTCGTCAATCCCATATGTTTCTTTTTGGCATCTGCACGCTTGTAAATGACTTCCGCAGCAGTCTGTCCATGAATTGCCCAATGAAGTTTATTTTGTACAGCTGAAAAAAAACGTCTTGTGGCTGTTGCATTGATATCGTAATCAATGGCTGTGGAATATATGTCGGTGATCTTTTGATAAAATTTTCTTTCACTCAATCGGATTTCACGAATGCGTTGAAGTTGTTCTTCAAAGTATTGCTTCGTTAAAACGGATCCTCCGCTTTTTAGTCGTTCATCATCCATAGCAAACCCTTTAATCGTAAAGTCCTTCACAATTTGATTTGCCCATTTTCGAAATTGCACAGCGCGTTCGTTATTTACTTTAAACCCAACAGAAATAATGACTTGTAGATTGTAATGTTTTACTTCTCTGTTTACCTGGCGTGAACCTTCAGTTTGAACTATTCGGAATTTCCTAATAGTTGCTTCCTTTTGAAGTTCGTGATCAAAAAAAATTTTCTTGATATGTTCGTTGACTGTCGAAACTTCTACATCATATAAAGCAGCCAACATCTTTTGTGTTAGCCAAACATTCTCGTCTTCATATCTCATTTCAAAGCTTTGTGAATCATCACCTGTTGCTGCAATGTATGTCAGGTATTCTGCTGCACTTGAGCGAATTGCAATATCATTTTTCTTTTTCACAAGATCACTCTCTTCATCATTTAGTTAATCTAAGTATACATATTTAGAACCAATTGGCTTATCCATCTACATGTTGCATAACAACTTAATTCTTGACATCTCTTATGCTACATATTGTTGTCGCTACCCATCATACCAAGAAACACAAATTTGACGACTAGATTCGCAATTCCGAGATTGTTTAAGACAAACGACTGATAGATATCGTTAAGTTCGATTTAGGATATATGGCGTGATTTGGTATTATCTTTTGCGGTAAGAGAAGGAGTGCTAGGCATGACGCGATAGTTGAATATTCTCATATTTCACCCTTCTGTATAACTTACCATTGATAACGCCAAGATGATAAAAGAATGGAAATTTTTGTGCCATTCGAACCAACCTATTTGACAAGAATGGTTAGAATGTGTTAGATTGGTGTTAGAATTATTCGGAGGTTGTTATGAATCTTTCAGAGAGGTCTCTGGACCAGAATTTGACTTTTACGGAAGCAGCACAAGAATTTAGAAATAGAGGAGTTCCCTTTGGTGCAAATCAATATACAGCATTGAAAATAGTGAACTCCGATGGTCTTTATACAAACCTTGGCTTACTGCTTTCTGATCAATGTGTCCATTCTATAAAAATGGCTGTTTTTGATGGAATATCAAAGTCAACTTTCATTGATTGAAGCTTATGGAACTGGGATGTCAAAGATATTTAACAGCTATGAGGACTGTACTGTCAAGCCTAAGATTGAAGTATCCGATCATGCATTTAAAATTACGTTACCAAATCGAAATGTCTTCGACGATAAGAAGATGCTGACAGATCAAGAAAGATTCGTCATAGATCAACTCAGGAAACAAACGCAATTAACGCGCATGGAAGTTCAAAGTGCGTTAGGAATTTCTCAGACTATGGCTGGTCGACTGCTAAGAAAACTTGTACGTTCTGGCTATATAAATGTAGAAGGAAAAGGAAAAAGTACTAAGTATACCCTCAAGAATCTACCATAATCCATATTTGAGGTTTCACAGCTCTATAGAAGTAAAATTCATTGTCAATAGTTTTGCTCCTTTGGCTTGGGGTATAATTCGCCAAAGTTGAAAATAAAAAAGCGCCAAAATTAAAAATGGAATTGCGCCAAAGTTTAAAATGGCATATACTGTATTTGTTGAAAGGATGTGGTATGATGAAAAGATATTATCCTCGAATAGCAGATACATTACTGAAAAATTCTTTGGAATCATCGGGTGCAGTGTTAATTGAGGGTCCAAAGTGGTGTGGTAAAACACGAACTGCCTCTGAGATGGCCAACAGTGTTCTCTATATGCAAGATCCAGATACAAGAGAGAGCAATATGCAGGCAGCGAATATTAAGCCTTCTTTACTGTTGCAAGGTCAAGTTCCAAGGCTAATTGATGAATGGCAGGTTGCACCTATACTATGGGATGCAGTTCGACATGAAGTTGATCGTCGTGGGGAAGAAGGACAGTTCATTTTGACAGGTTCTGTCACTCCTGTTATGGATGAAAAGATTTCTCATACAGGAACGGGTAGAATATCAAGAGTCAAAATGAGACCCATGAGTCTATTTGAGTCCAATGAATCGAGTGGGGATATTAGTCTTGGGGATGTATTCAACCATGAAGCAGAGATCAGCTCCATCAGCAAATTGGAGATTGAGGACATTGCACAAGCAATTGTCAGGGGTGGCTGGCCAGCATCGGTTACATCCAAGTTTGGATCAGCGGCAAAGAGAGCACAAGATTATGTTGATTCTGTAGTGAACTTTGATGTAGCCATGGTAGATAGGGTAGAGAAAAATCAAAGCAAGATGTTTGCTCTACTTCGTTCTCTGGCTAGAAATGTTTCAACAGAAGCGAAGAATTCGGTTATTATGAAAGATATGGAGGGGGGAGAAAATGAGTCTATTACTTACCCAACCATACAATCGTATCTCAATGTGCTCCAACGATTGTTCGTAATAGAAGATTTAGAAGCATGGAATCCCTCTATACGATCTGCAACACCACTACGGATAAGTCCTAAACGTCATTTTGTGGATCCTTCCATTGCGTGTGCATCATTAGGAATTAACCATGCACAACTTTTAGGTGACTTTAATACCTTTGGATATATGTTTGAGTCATTGTGCATTCGAGATTTAAGGGTGTATACAGAAGCAATAGGTGGAAAAGTATATCACTATCGAGACAAAAATGGGCTTGAATGTGATGCCGTTATTGTGCTACGGGATGGACGATGGGGTGCTGTTGAGATCAAGCTTGGTGCGAATGAGTTTGACAAAGCATCCAGGAATTTACAATCCCTTGAAGCGATCATTGATACAGAAAAAATGAATCATCCTTCTTTTTTGATGATTGTTACAGGTAGCAAACTAGGGTATAGAAGAGATGATGGGGTACTGATTGTACCCATTGGATGCTTGAGGAATTAGGATTTTAGGTGCTATTCTAACCAATCAAATTGACAAGAATGGTTTACTCTAGACTTTTTATCAAGTCAGAACCTTTTTTGCTTAAACGATATTGTTGAAGACGACTTGTGGGTTTATCTGGTAGAGTCATTTCAATGAGTCCTAGGTTTAATAGACGTCTGATTTGTTTATTCAAACCACCTGAAATACCCTTATGTCCAAGCATTTTGGCTATATCAGTTTTCCCCATTGGCTTTTTATGTAGCAATAGCATTATCTGAGAAGAAAGTATTGACTCTAGCCTTGACTCTAGCCTTGACTCTAGCCTCGACTCTAGCCTTGTCAATGATTGTATATCATCTTTTCTATCCTTAATATACCCATCATTAGGTGTCCAGACGACTATTCTAAATATGTCTTCTTCGATAAGTTCTGGCAGTTTACCCCCATATGCCTTACCGTATTTCATCATGTTGCGGACTCCGGATCCTAGTTCATCTGCTCTATTAATCTCCCTAAAAAAACGAGCAATCACGGGGTTTTTTGGAAAAGGGGAAAAATTTTCTAGATGAATAGGACCATGACCGTGTGGTTTATTACTGTTTTCGGTTCGTACTAAGTCATTTTCAATGATCAGTTTTGCAGGAAAAGGATTGGTATATTCACGGTGGATTAAGATGTTAGAAGCTACTTCACGGAAAATGACATCTCGGATACTAATGCGCTGATCGCCCTCTAGGTAAAAAGGATCGGGTAAATGTTTTGCAACAAATGCCATGATCCGATCATAGCTATCAATCAGATTCGTACGTACATCATCTCGATCATCGTAGCGATCCAGATTCATTTTACGGAGGATCAAATCAGTTCGATGTGCAGGAACAGCAGAGAGAATTGTTTCGTCTTTTCCTAAAAGTAGAATTCCTGCTAACGTTACTCCGCTTTTTCCAGATTCTAGATCAGTCTGGTACAACTGAGCACTTTTTAATAGCTCCATGTCATCCATGATAAGCCATGGATGATCCTTACGCTGGTTGCCAACAATTTTCCGCACTTTAATGAGTAAATCTTTTCGTAATTCGCGGATAGTTGCGTAAGGGTAAATCTTATTTTCAGAATACGTAAGTATTTTTCGGTGATACAGTTCAGATACCATTTGAGTATTTTTTATGAAGAATACAACTCATTTTTTCGAGGCTAAAAATCTATCAGCCAGAAACTGCTTACTTCTCCTTCAATGATTTTTTACCTGTATGCTTTTGGTTGTATCTTCAATATCCTCCTTACTCTTCTTTTTGCCTTGAATTAGCAGAATACGATCGTATATCAAAGTCCTTTTTCAACCCTTCAATGTGTATTTTAATAGCCTCAATCATATTTCTCTCTACTTCTTCCGGTGTTTTACCAGTAGCAACGCAACCGGGTAAATCAGGTGAATAAGCAGAGTAATTCTCTGCGGCTTTTTCAGTCTGAACTCGACTAAAGAAATATATCACTTCATCTTCGTGTAGCTTATATACTTGATCTCTTTTGCCAACTTTAATAACAAGTACAAGAACATGTTCCCTATCAATAGAGTACAACACTCTGTATAACCCTATTCGATAAGAATAGGTACCCTTATGTACATGCTTTAATGGTTTTCCAATATGAATAGGGTCCTGAAGCAAATACTGGGAAACCTTCTGTTTAATCAATTCAGAATCGGAATAATTTATTGCATCTAAGTCCTTAAGAGCATCTTTTGTCCAGAATAACTTCCACCGTTTAGTAGCCAAGAATTTCTGTCGCTTCTTCGTTGGTATATATTTTGGGATTGCTTTTAAGAACTTCAACAGCACTACAGTAGTCTTCATAATCGGCTAAGTATTCTTCCAATGCTTTGCGGATGATATAAGCTTTTGATCGTTCTTCATTTTTGGCCAATTGGTCTAGTTTTTCTTCCAGCTCTTTGGGTAAACGTATGGTTATCATTGATCCACCTCATTCGGAATTCGGTTCACTGAATGACAATAAAGTTGTTTTTTTATTGGATATAGCTTTGCATTATTCTTCACAAAATACATCACATTGTGAGTTTCTTCATAATCGGCCAAGTATTCTTCCAATGCTTTGCGAATGATATAAGCTTTAGATCGTTCTTCTTTTTTGGCCAATTGGTCTAGTTTTTCTTCAAGCTCTTTGGGTAATCGTAAAGTTACCATCATAACACCTCAATATATTCTATTTCTTTTTTGTATTTTGACACTTATGTCCATTTTGTCTGTCACTATTTCATCTTCTGCTTCAATTCAGAAAAAATCGTAGAAGCAGGTCGGACGATACCAGCTTTAGCCTCATCTAGGCCCTGCTGCATCATTGCGTCAAACGTTGCAGAGTCCATCTCATCACGTGCTATTGGCCTACGGGGAATTGAGATTGGAAAAGGAATACTTTTGGTCATAATTATCTGTTTGTAGAGCATATTTATGACAACAGAAGCAGGAATACCTAGTTCCATCATGATTTCTTCAGCCTGTTCTTTTGTGCCAGGCTCGACACGAGCAAGTATGTTAGCGGTTTTTGATGCCATATATAATACCACCTTTCCCTTACATTTTACACACTTGTATAACGAATAGCAATACAATTTTCAGAAAACTGTTTTTTTATTAAATGCCAGGTTGTTCAATAAGAACTGCAAACAAGAGGACATATTGCTACTTTAATCCAAACACCTCTTCTATGCTATAACCCTTTTTTCGACCTTCCGCAATATCATCAGCTTCTTGATGCAAGAGATCGATTGCAGTATTGATTTTGCTTTTCTGGGCAATGAATCTCTTAGTTAATTCTACTCCTAAATAGCCCTGCGAAAGTAGACTTTTTAGAATTTCTTTCGTCAGGTCCATATTCTGTAAATCATCTAATGATGGGTTTTTTGTATGTTCTGGTAGAACATGGATAGGGCTGCATATTCTGTTTCCCATTTTTCTTTTCATTTTTAACCTGGTGTTCAACCTGATACACCAGGTTCGCCCTGTGATAGATTGAAAGTGTGTCAAAAAGTCTAGACAACCATCGGGACTTTAATCTTCGGAATCCCGAATGCTTTCAGAACTTTTTTCTCCTCTTTTCCTACGCCCGTTAGGGCAAATCTTTTTTCCCCTTTTGGGAGAGTTAATGTGAGCAAATGGATATTGCTCAGGAGCCTGAGTATTTTTCTTCCTGATAGATGAATGCTAGCACGTTTTGACGTGTACTCGATTGCCATCATCAGGAAATAGGCTAAAACGCACATATAGATATGTCCTTTGACTCGGTTTTCTTTCCAATGATACATGGGACGAATATCCAAATCATTTTTCAGGATTCGAAATGCATTTTCTACAGTGTTTAGATGTTTGTAGATTTCAATTAGTCGTTTCTTTGTATCGCTTCTTTGATTGGTTTGAATCAGAAAGGTACCATCCAGTCTCTGATCTTCTTTTACTTTTTCTTCTACAATGTCATATTGAAATCGAAAGGATTCTTGAAAAGATCCTCTACAGGATTCTTTGGAACTGGATGAAGAACTGGTTGCATGAGTAATTGAATGATTTGTACTGCTTGGTTTGTTTTTGTTGTCTACTTCTACCGTATACACATGAAAATACTTTCCTGCAGGAGTGTCTTTGAGTATGGATCCTGCTTTTTTCATCACTTCATCGCGCGATAGATGGGTTCTGTTTTTTTTAGAAGATGCCTGTATGGATGAATTATGTACTCTTTCCTTCAGTGTATCTAGTTCTTTTTGAATAGTGTCCATGCATTTGTTTCTGTAGGCTTGATCATCCTCTCTTTTTTGTGTATTGAGGCATAGAACAAGGCGCTCATCCGATGTACTACTCTCATTGTCAATGGTCGTGGCATACAAATGCGTTTCCATTTCTTCCATGTGATCTTCGGAAATGATCGTATTGTGCAGATATTTCTTGCTCCACTGTCGAGGAATCGCCATGACATACTTTTGTTGTTTGTCTTGAATCGCTTTCACATTGTTCGCCGTTAACATTCCTCGATCCCCTACAAAGACAATCTCTTGAATAGGGTACTGTTGAGTTAATTCTTCGATTACAGCGGATACGGTGGTTTCATCTTTGGTATTGCCTGGATAGATTTTACACTGAATGGGAAATCCATCATAGGTCGTTACCAATCCAATGACAATTTGTACCTTGTCTTTTCGTTTGTCTCTGGAATAGCCATAGGTGGCAATGGTACAATGATGTCCTTCCAGGTAACTACTGGTAATATCGTAGAATAGTTCTTTATGAGTTTGTTGGTATATGTTCAGGGCAATTTGATAAAGTTCTTTTTCCAACGGTTCCCAGTTTTCTTCCAGTACTTCCAAGCTTCGATACAACGTTTGTAAATCCCACTCTTCTCGCAGGGATGTAAAGTAGGAAAGAGGGGTCGTGGGTGCCCACTCTAGAAATGCCAATTTGCTGTCTGGCTTCAACAACCGTTGAAAGACCATAGCTTTGATACATTCTGCTGTTGTTTGTGTGGTAATATGAGGATCCTTCGAAAGTAGAGTCTTCTGCATCTTGGCAAACAATCCAGACTCAGAAAACAGGGTATCCAACAGGACAAAAGATCCATAAGAAACAGCGGAAGAATAGTTGATTTTGTTTAGATTCGTATAGTCATCAAAGTCTTTGGAGAAGACGATTTTAAGTTTTTCTGCCATCTCTAAGTCTACACTACCAAAGTACAGAATTCGGCGATGTTTGACCTTTCCATTTTCTTTGTATCCTTCTACGAGTTCCGCATAATAATAGGTCTTGTCTTTCTTCTTTCGCGACGTAATCTTGACAAACATATGATCCTCCAATGGGTAAAAGTCTATACAACCATTGTAGGATAAAAGAATCAGTATGCAAGCTATTCGTGAAGATTATTGACAATAAGTCTATACAACTTTTGAAACAACAAATGCGATGGAATCAAGAGTTGCTATTTTTTAGGGGTGGTTTAGGTTGAAGATCGGTTTAACTTCCAGAACAACCAATAGAAAAAAAGTAGAATTGAAAAGAATAATAGAACATGAACAATAATAATAAGCACAGAAGGACCTAAAAAAAAGTAGGACATAAAAAAGTACATATAGAAAACTAGTAAAAAGGGTGTTAAAAAAAACTTACATAAAGAAAAACTCCATCCCATTTGTATTTTTTTTGCAAGCTGAGTAAATACAATAATAGGGTTTTCGTAAAAAATATTGTTACTAAAAAGAACCACATAGCCAACCTCCAAATAAATGTTTTCTGTTTCTGAGATAATTACTCATAATCTGTATCACATGTGTTTACCAAAATTTCTAAATGACGAAGAACCATTAATTCACCTGCTTTTTGATTATGACTATCAGCTTTTTTCTTCCATGCATCTTCGCAACATGATATGAATAAGCAGTTATAAAGAGATACTTCGGTGTATTTTTTGAATTCTCCATTGTCATCCAACAGTTTAAAATCACATAACTGCCAATCACAATAAACTTTCCACTTTCCCCCACATGGCTCTTCCCCACAATTATCATCTCCATAAATGGAGGCATGGGCACCATTCTGGCCAATGGCAATGGTTAGATCCGTATTGCTGGCAAGGTGATCTTTAACATTGAATCCACTTCCTCCAATGGTGAAGGCAATGGGACTTACGATGGGTTCTTCGTAGGGAGGCATGACAGTCCCGTCTCCTACAAAAGGCATTTCAATTGCATGGGGATTGTATAACCCAATGGCTTGTGTAGAATTCTTATCCACTGCTCTGGCCCATACTTCTGCTCCAGTGCTTTGTGCCACCAGGGAAATTAAATTTCCGCATGGATCATATATAGAAGAAGCTTCTCCTGTAAAGCAATTGGTTTGGCAGGCAGGGGAAAACACTCTTTCAACGATATCAAATTCACACAAACTAACCGTTTGATTCAAATACCACCTCGTTACGCACTTTTAACAGAGGGAAGGAACTTGTCCTTCCCTCTGGTTCTTGATTACAAAAACTAGTACTCGTCTGGTAAACCAAAGCAAAGAATTTTGGTAAATGTACCTTTGGTATTAAAAATACTGACGAATGCGATTTGATCTTTGGTACCGTATGCCGTGGGATTGAACGAAATCAAAGGTAAATGTTCTTCTTTAATAGATTGGAAATATCCTATGACAAACATTTTGTTATCATTATTTAATTGGGTGTGAATCACATCAAAGTAACTTGTACCTACTTCCCCTTTCTCCAGTATACCACCATAAAAAGAAAAGAAGTCGTATTGACCTTCAGAATTAATCGTGCCAATGATATTGGAAGAACCTGCAAAATGGTTTTCGTATTTTTCTTGCATTGGTCTAGGTTGATAAGGATTGACAGAATGTATGGGTTTATCTAAATCCGTGATGAAACTTGAGGCACTAAAAGAAAGCTGGTGACTATTGTTAATACTATCGATATCATAACGAACAATGGGAAGAGAGTGACGAAGATACGTGCTGCCCATTAAATCACCTTGGGGCGTAAACTTTGCACAAAAGGAAAAGGCACGGGCATACTCATCGTTAAACTCAATGTTTTCTTGTAAAAGCGTATGCGTATTCTGGATCGGGAGATCATTCGATTCTGTATACCCTGAAATGATAATATTGGAATCATTATCAATCACCATCGAATAGGACTCATCATCTTGATTACCACCAAAAGGAGTTGACCATACTACTTGTCCATCATAGGTAAAACAAGAAACAAAGGCATCAAATGTGTTGTAATTCCGCAAAGATTCTTGCCAGGCATTTTGTATTGGGAACTGATCAGATTTTGTAGATCCAGTAATGTATACATGACGATTGATGTCGTCAATTGTACAATCAAAAAATCTACTAATCCCACTTCCGCCAAACCACGAAGCCCAGATAATGTTTCCATCCCGATCTGCAAACAACGCATATATGACTCCCTTTGGTTCTGGTGTATAGGGATGGACAACAGGAAGACTCTGACGTAGTTCACTAAACTCATTGTTGGCTGGAAAGCTGGCAACCATAAAGATGTGTTTATCCGTTATTCGAACTTTATGATTGGTAATCTGGCTTAGATCAGGAAGATTCGTGATTTGAGTGGACTGTAGTTGACCATCTGATGTAAAAACAGAGAGAAATAATTGCTTTGATAGGGTTTCACTTCGGGGAGTGTTTTGGCTACCTGGAAAATCTGTCGATTGAGTCCAACCTGCTATTGTAATGTCTTCCTTGTCTTTGCTATACAATGCTTTAACTTCATCCTGTAATGATCCACCTACATAAGTGGACCAAGCAATATCCCCAGAAGGCGTGATTCGAGACAAAAACACATCACTTTCTCCATTAATCTCATTTTGAAATGCTTTTACAAGAGGTAGATGTGGAGATGTTGTATTGCCAGTAATTAGTAAATTCTGATCTACATCAACCGTAACAGCTTTTATTGAAGTATAAAGTTTCGTATTCCCACTATCTGATTGAGGTAAATATGATGAGGTTGTAGAACAAGAAGTTAGAAAAATCAAAGAAAACAAACACACTAAATAAAGTTTTGGTGTCATTTATGTCTACCTTTCTGAATTATTATATACCTTTAGGGTTGCCAAAAGCGTAATCTGCCTTGTCTATACCAAATTTATTACACGCTTTTTCGTTGTTATTAACCCATTCCCATAATTTGCTTTTTCGATTTTCAAATAGCTGTACTGACATGGTAGTTGAAGTTCCTGATTTACCGTTAGTATTGTAATATTTCTGATCAATAACTTGCATACTGTCTTCCATATCATCGTCTTTATCCCCTCCTATTGCTGAATTGGAAAGATACATAACAGCGCAGCAAGTAATAAGTTTACAATTGTACTCATCTGCTTCATAGTCGTTGTATTTTGTATCTGAAGAATCTTGATCTTTGAAAATAGATTCACAATCAGCTACTGAACAACCTTCATCCCCACAATCACCTTCTCCTGCTGGGCAATCATCATCTCCACTACTAGAAGCATCTACACCATTTTCTCCAAGGTGTATTTGTCAATCGAAAAACGGGCCAAAAAAATGATTTAAACATGGGCCACTTTTTTCTTACGCCACGTAACAGTTTCTTCATAACGAAAACTGGT
>Ga0334898_1003067_pt1 | contig 14077 bp, 8 predicted proteins | sample GraSluR3_MG_10_FD_207228 | JGI IMG/M metagenome (GOLD analysis project Ga0334898, IMG submission 207228) | Sludge microbial communities from methane-producing bioreactor in Wageningen University, Netherlands - Granular Sludge_3_08-R3 | ecosystem: Engineered > Bioreactor > Anaerobic > Unclassified... | reverse complement strand
TCTCCCAGGAGAAAGCACAAAGAGGTGCTTGATGTTTAGAAAAGCAATAGTTAGAACGTTATGTTAACAGGTTTAAACAGTGGCAAAAACCACTGATAAAGTAACTATACTAATTGTACAAGGAGGAATATATATGAGAAAACACAGCGATATTGAGCTTTATAAAGATGTTACACAAGACGAATGGAACGATTGGCACTGGCAGGTGAAGAACAGGGTTACAACTGTACAGCAGCTTAAGAAAATAATTAATCTGACCGGGCAGGAAGAAAAGGCAATAGACGAAAGCCTTGCTCTTTTAAGGATGGGAATAACCCCCTACTATGCATCCCTTATGGATCCCGATGACCCAAACTGTCCGATAAGGAAACAGGCGGTACCCACCTCCTACGAGCTTCACAGAGGAGAAGCAGATATGGAGGATCCCCTCCATGAGGACACCGATTCGCCGGTGGATGGACTTACCCACCGATATCCCGACAGGGTACTGCTGCTTGTTACCGACCAGTGTTCCATGTACTGCAGACACTGTACCAGAAGGAGGTTTGCCGGGCAAACCGATATGGCCATGCCCACCGAAAGGATAGAAAAGGCTATTGAATATATAAAAAATACGCCCCAGGTAAGGGATATACTAATTTCAGGGGGAGACGGCCTGCTTATTGATGACGACAAACTGGAATTCATAATGAAAAGCTTAAGGGAAATACCCCATGTTGAAATTATCAGGATAGGCAGCCGGACCCCGGTGGTAATGCCCCAGAGAATTACCCCGCAGCTTGTAAATATGCTCAAGAAATACCACCCTGTTTGGCTTAATATGCATTTTAACCACCCGAAGGAAGTAACCCCAGCCTCAACCGAAGCGTGTAGGTTGATGGCGGATGCGGGGATACCTCTGGGCAACCAGACTGTGCTCTTAAGGGGCGTGAACGACTGCGTCCATATTATGAAGCGTCTTGTACATCTTTTGGTTAAGATTAGGGTTAGGCCCTACTATATATACCAGTGTGACCTATCCATGGGGATAGAGCATTTCAGGACCAAGGTATCCAAGGGTATAGAAATAATGGAAGGCTTAAGGGGTCACACCTCCGGTTTCGCTGTTCCTACATTTGTGGTGGATGCACCGGGCGGTGGCGGTAAAATACCTGTAATGCCACAGTATCTAATCTCCATGTCGGACAAAAAAGTCGTACTAAGAAACTATGAAGGAGTAATAACTACTTATTTGGAACCCGACTACACATCACAGCGGTGTGACTGTCCCGAATGCCGGGAGGACAGAGAACTTACGGGAGTGGCAGGACTTTTGGAAGGAAACGGCATAGCCCTTGAACCGGAAGGGCTGGAAAGAAATAAAAGGCACAGATAATTGGCAACAATAATCACCTCCACTAATAATATGAAGTGGAGGTGATTTGGTTTGATATATGCTTCTCGCTATCTTAGGGTTACAGACCCTTTAATGACGGGACCGGATGTTGAATATGTGCAGCAGAGGCTTATCGAGTTGGGATTTTACGACGGAGAGGCAGACGGGATATATGACTTGGAGACAGAGGGTGCGGTAAGGGATTTTCAGGAGGACTTCGGGCTGCTGGTAGACGGTATAGTAGGTCCCGATACTTATAATGCCATAGGCCTTGGCCCCGAAGACGAATTTGATGTGCCTACAGAGGGTTACAGCATTTATATTGATACAATCAGTTTCACATTGACTTTAAACCAGAACGGCGCTGTGGTAAGCTCTTATCCCATTGCGGTAGGGGCGCCTTCCACGCCGACGCCGTTGGGGGACTGGAGGATAATACAAAAGACTCTAAATCCCGGCGGGGCATTTGGTACCCGGTGGATGAAGATAAACGTGCCCTGGGGTGGATATGGAATACACGGAACCGATAACCCATCATCGATAGGCAGTGCTGCCAGCCACGGGTGTGTCAGAATGTACAACGAAGATGTCAACGAACTATATGATATTGTCCCTTTAGGTACGCCTGTCAGAATAACCGGCACCGCCTTTACCGGCAGGATATTGCGGATAGGGGTGGAGCCCGGTGAAGACATTGCCGAGGTACAAAGAATCCTGCAGATATTAGGATACTACAGGGGAGATATTACCGGAGAATATGATTCCCTGACCGAGCAGGCAGTCATGGATTTCCAACAGGACTATGGGCTTCCGGCCGATGGAGTGGTAGGACCCAAAACCTACGAAGTACTGTTCAGACAGAGGGATATAGCCCTTGGGGATACCAGGCCGTAGGAAACAGGGGGAATGGGGGGATTGCCCGTATATGGGGCGCCCTCTTTTTTTCGCAAAACTAATCATAATCTCTTATGTTCTGGTACAATAAACTATAGTGATAATGAGATTATTTTTGATAATATAATATTAAATCAAGGGATTAATATGAAGCTGTTGGCGAACAATTATCTGGTGAGGCAGTGCTGCTTTGCCGGAAGCTATATGATTGAGGAGGCATTAGACAATGAAGAAGGACAAACCCGTCAGAGCAGGCGGCAGCTATATGCTGGATATAGAACGCATGGGAAACAGCGGCGAAGGAATAGGCAGAATAGAAGGTCTGGCCGTTTTTGTGGAGGACGCAGTGCCTGGGGATAGGGTGGAGGCTGAAATAACCCAAGTCAAGCGGAACTTTGCCCGCGGACGGTTAAAAAGGGTTTTGGTACAGTCACAGCAGAGAGTGGAAGCAAGATGCCCAGCTGCCCTTGAGTGCGGCGGATGCCAGATACAGCATATGGATTACGGCTGGCAATTGGAACATAAAAGACAGAAGGTGGCTGACGATTTGAAAAGGATAGGCGGCCTTGAGGGGATAACCGTACACCCGGCACTTGGCATGAAGGAGCCCTGGAGGTACAGGAACAAGGCCCAGTTCCCGGTGGGAAAGGGCACGGAAGGGATTGTAACGGGCTTTTATGCCCGGCACAGTCATGACATAATCGGCATTGATGATTGTGTTATCCAGCATGGGATTAACGGACAAGTGGTGAATGTGGTTAAGGAGCATATGGAAGCATACGGTATCCTGCCCTATGACGAAAAGTCCGGTGAAGGTACAATCCGTCATATACTTACAAGGATAGGCTTTGCAACCGGGGAAGTAATGGTGGTAATTGTTGCCGCCTGTCGATATTTCCCGGGAAAGGATGAACTGGTAAGAAGACTGCGCGAAACCATAAAAGGGATTATGTCAATAGTGTTGAATGTAAATGAAAAAAGTACCAACGTCATACTCGGACAGGAATGTATTAACCTCTGGGGGCAGGATTACATAACAGAAGTTATGGGCAACCTTAAATTTAGGATTTCTCCCCTCTCATTCTTCCAGGTCAATCCGGTACAGACACTGGTGTTGTATCAAAAGGTGCTGGAATACGCAGGGCTTAAGGGAGACGAAACGGTTGTTGACGCCTACTGTGGTACCGGATCCATTTCCCTGTTTCTTGCACAGAGGGCGGCCAAGGTGTACGGCATTGAGGTGGTGGAAGCGGCGGTACGGGACGCGCGGGCAAACGCAGCGGACAACGGTATTGAGAACACCGAGTTTATAACCGGTCTTGCAGAGGAGGTAATGCCGCTGCTTTACCGGAAAGGGGTACGACCCCATGCGGTGGTACTTGACCCACCCCGGAAGGGGTGTGAGCAGGCCCTGCTGGACGCGGTGGTATCCATGCAGCCTGGGCGGGTGGTATATGTATCCTGCAACCCCGCAACCCTGGCAAGGGATTTGAAATATCTTGACAGCAGGGGCTATAGGGCGCAGGAGGTCCAGCCGGTGGACATGTTTCCTCATACCGCTCATGTGGAAGCCGTAGTCCTGTTGCAACGTCAGAAACTATGACGTTGCAAGGCTTAACGGGATTGTGGCAAGAAATATGCTTTGGCGTGAGTGAATTCTCTCACGTCTTTTATTTTTGGTAGAATATTAATGGGTGTCTCATTTTATATAGATGTGAAGGGCAATGAAAAATGTAAGGATTATACCGCCTAAACCGAAAGAGAATAAAAAGCTCAAGGTTGCCGCCTACTGCAGGGTCAGCACCTCCGGACCGGAGCAGCTGCGTAGCCTTGAGATTCAGATAAGTGCATACACGAAGATGATAAAGGGCCATCCTAACTGGCTGTTTGCCGGTGTTTATTATGATATTGAAAGCGGGCTTCGCCGAAGCGGCAGAAAAAGTTTGGACAAGCTGCTCAAAAAGGCAGCGAAAGGCAAAATTGATTACATCATCACGAAGTCAATCAGCAGGGTGTCAAGAGATACACTGGAGATTTTACAGATTATAAGATTTTTAAGAGAGCGAGGGATCAATATGCATTTTGAAAATGAGAAACTGGATTCAATCGAGGCGGATAAAGAATTTGAGATTACACTGAGAGGTATGTTGGCACAGGACGAAAGCCGGAATATCAGCGAGAATATTCAATGGGGAATTCAGCGCAAGTTTGAAAAGGGCGAGATTTATACGAAGTATAAGAACTTTATGGGCTATACATGCGTTGACGGTGAGATTGTTATAGTGCCGGAGCAGGCGGAGGTGGTCAGAAAAATATTTGATTTATATTTACAAGGCCTGACCTTGGGACAAATTAAAGCCTATCTGGAAGCTCAAGGAATCAAGACTGTGACAGATAAGGAGATTTGGGATACAAAAACGATTCAGAGGATTTTGACCAACGAGAAATACAAGGGAGACACAATGCTACAAAAGACCTTCACCGAGGATTTTATGACCGGTAAGAAAAGAAGAAATGATGGGCAGCGCAACAAGTATTATGTAAAGGACAGTCATCCGGCTATTGTCTCTGCTGAAGTGTTCGATAAGGTTCAGGAGGATCTGGCCAAGCGTGCAAGACTTGTCACCAACGAGGATGGCACCGTGGAAATCAGCAGAAGTAAATATAACGGAAAATATCTTCTTGGAAATTTGCTGGTTTGCGGCGATTGTGGAGAATCTTACCGGAGAAGGACTGAACGCGGCAAGGTGGTCTGGCGTTGCGCGAGCCGGATTGAGAAAGGCAAAGATGCCTGCCATCACTCCCCTACCTTGGATGAAGGATGGGTACAGGATACTCTGTGTGAAGCCGTTTGCCAGAATGGAGTTTATGATGAAGGCATAATCAGGAATGAAGTTGATAAAATCCAGGTTTTTGACACCTATATTCTGATTTTTCGCACGGATGGGTCACGGGAAAAGATTACATTCCGGAATGACTGAATCTATGATATACTAAAAATTGTCATTAAGAATGGAGGGTAAAGTCTCCGGTACAGATTGAACAGGGGTAATACCTGATGCAGAAGAAACAAGCTGAGAGGCTTGTTTTATGCTATGCAATGCAATGTCTTTTTCGTAGCAATTACGATATATCTCGCATTATTGTCCGAATGGAGGATGATAGTCACGTGCCAATAAATGAAAACATTAATATAATAGCACAATATGCTGATCAAGCATTTGATAACAGAGACTTTCTAACTTTAAATAAAATAGCCGAAAATTGTTATGGAATGCTTGACTCATCAGAATACACAGATTTAGAAAAGGCAATTTTAGCCTATCATGGTGCGACCTCATTTGGCAACTATATTTCAATAGTACATAATGGGGCAATGAAATATTCTGAGGAAATCAATAATGAATCCGATTTTGAATTTTGTATTTATTTATTCAGAAGAAGTATAGATTTCTTTATTAAATTTAGAAATAATGAGTCAGCATGGAATGACGCAAGTAATGAAGAAAAACAATATTATCTGAATTATTTACTTATGGCATATACGAATTATGCTAATGATTTATATCAATGCGGAAGATTATTAAAATCTATATCTGAGTTAAAATTCGGTGTTCTAAATTACTTTCCTATGGCTGTAGGAAATATGGCATGTAAATTGATTACATATGCTGAGTATGATTATGACAAAGGACATAGCGATATATTTTGTAATGAAGCCTATCAATTATTATTAGAAGCATTAGAAGGTAATCTGGATGATGGGGCCAGGGATTATTTTAATAAGCAAAAAGAAAGACTAGAAAAATGCTTCCCAATAGAATTTCTGAGTGAGCCCTATAAATTCAAAAAATTTCCTTTAGGGAAATCAAAAGTTGAACGGAATTATAGAAAATGGTGTTTAGACAATAATCTGTATCTTAACACCTTAAATGATGCTTTTTATCATTCGTTGGTTGCACATGATTGCATTCATCTTCCGGATATTGTAACGAGCATTGATGTTGGAGTTAAATTTCATGGACTATTTAATCAACTGAAGCAAGAATATGTTTCTGCCAGATATATGATATATGATGGGATAAATAACAAGGGAAAACATTACTCTGATAATGATGTTTATCTATATAATACACTCGACTATCCTGTTTATGGCCTTGGTATTGAAAAAATCAAATGTGCATATAGGAGTTTATATTCTTTATTTGATAGAATAGCTTTTTTCATTAATGATTACTTTGAATTAGGAATTGATGAGAGAGATGTCTCTTTTAAAAGCATTTGGGAAAGGAAAAAGAGTGCCAATGGGGCCATAGATTTAAAGAGAAATATGACAGAAGTTGAGACGTACAATCATCCATTAATCGGTTTATATTGGCTGTTTAAAGATATAGGTAAGAAAAAAGTTAAACATGATTATTTGGAACCTTCTATTAAACAAATTGCAGATATAAGGAATGCAATTGAACATCGCTACTTAAAAGTCCACGATACAATGTTTTTGCTTCATGAAGATTCGGTATTTGGCGACTCATTAGCAAAATCAGTGTATTTTTCTGATTTTAAGGATGCTACTATGACTTTATTACAGTATGCAAGAGAAGCAATTATTCTTTTAGTACTGGCGGTTCATCGTGAGGAGCAAATAAGAGGTAAAAATAGATCTTCTGATATGAGGATCGGTCATATGGCATTAGACAAATATGAAGATGAATGGAAACGAATTTTTTAAAAAGCCATAATGGAGGGAAGAGTATGTCAGGTAATCCAACCGCCGGAGTAGGTAATCCTTATTGGTATGAGTGGTCCGTCGGACTTCTATATACATTGGATATGCTTATTCCAGGGAAAAATATTAGGCATGTAATACTTCAATGTGCTGCAATGCAGGGGCTAGATGATATAGTTGTAGTTCATGAAAATAATCAAGCTGAATGTATACAAATTAAACATACGCGTGAAAGTGATACATTTACATTTTCTGATGCTATTGATCTTCTAAAGAGCATGATCAGCGATTGGAATAATGCGAAATCGCTGGGGTATTCACACCGTTCTGCAATTCTATTTACGAATAGAACCATAGGCACACAAAGATCCACTTCAAAAGATGGTACTAAATTACCGTCACTAGATGAATTTTGGGATTCACTGCAAGAGCAAAGTAATAAAGCCAAAGCAATATCTGAGATTACATTTGAGCCTGAGTGGGAGGCAGCTTGGAAGAAATGGCTTAGCGAATTAAGTGAGTTCTCTGATGAAGAAAAGCTGGAATTTTTAAAAGATTTGAAGTTGATCACCAATCAAGACGGATTAACGGAAATTTATAGAAACATTTCTAATAAATTGAAAGAATGTTTCCATGTCAATGAGCGCACTGCTACTCAACTACATCAAAAACTTACATATGCACTTATAACATGGACTACTACAATAAGATTTAAAGAAGAAATTACAAAAGAAGACTTACTTCAAGCACTATCGCTTTCAGGGGATAAAATAGTTGGCGAGCATAGTCTTCCAACCTGTGAACCGTTTTTTGAATCGAGGGCGGATTTTGCAAAGACACTGGAAGCAATTCTGGCGGAACGACGTAACCCTATTGTTTTCTTATCTGGAGGGCCTGGAAGTGGTAAAACGAATATTATTAATTACTTGTCCAACAAATCTGATTCTGTAATTACCCTTAGATTCCATGCTTTTAAGCCACTCAATGCAAAAGATGAATATCTCACCGCAGATAAAGGTATCAGCGATCCGAGAGCTTTATGGGGGAATTTGTTAATTGAATTAAGGGAGATATTTGTGAAATACGACAGAATGTCTGATTACAATGTTCCGCCAACAATAGAATTGATGGAATCTGTGGATGCATTGCGTGGTGAAGTGTTACGATTATCAGATATATTAGGGACATTGACTGGAAGGACAACTGTAATTGCAATAGACGGAATTGATCATGCAGCAAGAAGTGGGGAAACTAATAAGTTCCTTGGCACATTAATTCCGCCTGAAAGCGTTCCGAATCAAGTATGTTTTCTTATCGCAGGACAACCTGTGAGCGAGTATAGCGAGTATCCTTACTTTATAGCAGATACGAGCCGTGTACTTACACTTGATGTGCCGTGCATATTAGAGAATGATGTAGCGCAGCTGTATGATTCTAGCGATATTAAAATTCCGGCTGATGGTAGGGATGCCGCAATCAGGATTATCTATGGGGCCTCTGCGGGTAATACATTATCGGCAGTCTTTGCTGTTCAAGAAGCAAAGCGCTTTGAATCAATTGAAGAACTTGAAGAACAGCTTGAAACTAAACATTTAGCACGAGGAATCGAAAGCTATTATAACTATATATGGAAAGCAGCTATAGACGCCATCCCTAAAGAATATACTTTTGTCGATATTATGCTGGCAGGAACACTCTCGCTTTTCAACAAGCAGATAACACCGGCCATGCTACAGTCTATTTGCCCAGATGCAGAAATAAGCCTTTTGGCATGGAGAAGAATTATCCAAAAGTTGTATCCTATTGTAGTGAACTCCTCAGATGATGGATATGTAGTTTTTCATAACGATGTTCGAATATATCTTGGTAAGTATTTGCGTAAGGAACCCGGAATACTTTCTGAGGTATCGGGCAGATTGGCTGATTTCCTTCTATCCGGTCCTTGTGATATAAAAACTAAGCATGAGTTGACATTTGATTTTCTACAAAATGCGCATCGGGAGAAAGAGTTCATAGACATTTTTAATAGGCAATATGTTACTGAAGCATTAGGCATTAAAAGGCCTATGGGTGAAATCGTTGCACAATTAGAGGCAACCTTAAATTCTCTAAATCAAATTTCAGATTATTCAAAAGTGTTGTCACTTAGTTGTGCAGTTGCTACCTTACATCAGTTTAATCAATCTTTGCAATGGATGGATCAACAATATTCGGGCGAGATTGAGGTCCCTGCGGCTCTGTTCAGTGAGCGGAAAGTTGTTCAGCGTGAATTTTTAACAGCAAATATTCTGTACAGTATGCTCGGTAATACAATGTTCTTAATCCTGCATGGAGAAATTAGTAGAGCAGAAAGCAATATCAGGCGTTGGTTGGGTACATTAGATTCTGGCGCAGTTGCAGAACTGCTGTATACAAATTGCGGTTCGAAGGATACCGCTGATGATTTTGAAAAAGAAATGTCCCGTATGATGGAACTATGGGGGCGTGTATCTCAATATACGGGTATTCTTTTCTCCAGTATTGATCATACAGATAGTTCGGAAATAATTAAACGTGCATATGCGTATTATGCAAAAGGCTGGTTGGATGAAGGCACTAATTTTCTTGCACCTGAGCGCATTAAAAATACATTGGGACAACTCGGCATTCATTATCGAAAAGACATTCATGGCTATTTAATGAGCATTCTGGCCTCTGAACAAGACGAGGCAATTAATGTTATATTTGATTCTGCAAAGGAACATCCCAATTCGAACGAAATAAAGCTGCAATTGACAATGTGGGCGATGCAGAATGATCTCCAAGAGCAGTGTTCAGAATGGATATCTGAAATTCAAAGCCAAAAGTTTGGTTATATTAAAAAATCTGCCTTTGAATATCAAAAAGAAGTATTTCCGTATTACTGTAAAATTGTTTATGTTTTTGCATATTGCGAAGATATAGATATACGTGCTACATCAAAAGCTTGCCTGCTTGCCTTCAAAGAAAAAGATTTTTCACTAAAGGATCGAGGTTATTTTGCAGCACAGCATCTAATACAGATGAGTGCATTTTTAGGAAGATTAAACCGCTGTATTAACATCGGTGAAACTTCATCAATTCGTGTTTCGGACTTCTGCGCTATCTTAGGTCAACTTCTTAACTACAGAGACTGGATAAATAGATATGAGGTCAGTGGTTTTAATATTGAAGCTGATCTGTTGAATTCGATAATCCGAATGTATCCTAAGATGGATGCCGAATTTCGAAAAGCTGTGGATAGCATGTTTTCTAGCCGGGCGGAAGATTACGAGCACATCGAACACTTGAACATCTATAGGAATCACTTAAAACTGCATGGTCAACATGGCCTTTTAGAGCAACTGTTTGACAATTGGATGAACCCGACTGGTCTTGTTTGGGACAAAGAGCTCTATGAAATTAATGAGATTGCGACAGATTTTATTGAAAAGGCTGCGGAACTAGGATGGAAAGACAGAGTAATAGAAGCGCAAAAATTGCTCGATAGCAGAATTGTCGGATATGTTGGCAGAAAGGATTACTCCTTGTACTACCTTATGAATTGGTACAAGCATATCAGCATATTTGATGACTCGCATTGGAAAACAGAAGGAGTTCTCTTACTCAACATATCTAAAATAGCTTCAGAAACAGGTGATAATAGAGCGGCTGTTTATATTGACGCCTCTGTTGCGGAATCAGCCGGTCGCCTAAGCGCAGATGATCTTTGGAAATTTGCAAATTTGTCAGCTCAATGGGACTCTTATTGGGTAGGCGTGATTTTTGATGGTATAATTGCGGCGCTTGAATTCGGTTCCTTTTCGGAAGCTGAGTTACTTGAGGTTTGGAGTGTTGCAACTGAAATATTTTTTATTTCAGAGCACGCTTCAGAATACGATTCAAATAATAATAAAAATCGAATTTACATTGCTGATATTAAAGAAGCAATTATATTAGCCTCTAACCGTCTTGAATATTGCAATATTGCTGATAGTATGCAAAAAAAGTCTCCGTTAGCTTTCACACAAACGCGACGTTCTAGAACTGAACATAGCTTTATAATTCCTCAACGTTGGTATGAAGATGATCCTTACTATAATGAAGGTGTAGTTGATAAATATTTGGATGAGATAAATGCACTTTCATGCTCAGAAGCGTTTGTAGTCTTAAATAAACGATTTAAGCATGAGAAAAGTGATTTCCGATGGGACATAGTCATTTCGTTTATTAAAAAAGTTGAAAGAGAATCCAGAGAAAATATACTTACATATATTCCAGCCATTGTTGATATGTTAATGCAACGACACGACGCATATTATTGGGAATGGGATGGAGCGAACAGGCTCTTTGAAGAGATTTTTAAATATTTCGACAAGGACCAAATAACGTTGGTATTAAAAGATATTATTGATAAATATTTTATTTACAGCAATAAACACAATGACAATAATTTCTTCGGAATAAATAGTAATCTGGAGTATTTTTCACTTTTCTATTATGCTAGTTTGGCGGAGGATGCTAACGTAAATGGTTTCAATGAAGTCGCACAAATGCACATGGACTGGATTACTGGAAATCAAATACTACCAGTAAAACAACAATATTCAATTCAGCCAGGGGTTGTAGCAGAAAACTGGAATGATTTCTGTAAAAAGCTGATACAAAGTGTATGAGATAAAGAAATTATGAGCAAAGCAGTTTGCAATGGCATCATGATAAATAAAGAAGCTATTAGTTGTTTTTAGATAAGAGGTGTTTACAATCGATTCAAAAGAATATAGCGAAATAATTAAACTGATTGATAAAAAAGTTGAGGGCGATTATTGGGATTTTAAACAAGAATGGCATAGTGATAATGAGCGCCTTCTTCTTGATATATTATGTTTTGCCAATACCGTCCATAATAAAGATTGTTACCTAATAATTGGAGTTGCTGATAATGGTAACATTATAGGATTAACGGAAAAAAGCCCAAATAGAAAAAATCAAGCGGTCGTGATAGATCTGTTATCAAATTCAATGTTCGCAGGAGATTTTGTACCAGAGGTTTCTGTTGAAACAATATTAGTAAACAAAAAGGAAATAGATATACTTTCCGTTTTTAACTCGTACAATGTACCCTTTTACCTTCGATCAAAGTCGAGAAAATACCATTTAATTGTAGAAGGATATATTTACTCCAGAAAAAACGATAGGAATACTCCTATCTCTGAAAATAGCTCTATGCAGCAGATCGAATTGCTCTGGAAGAAAAGGCTGGGTTTACTAAGTCCGCCCTTGGAGCAGATTGTTTCAAGGATGAGGAACAAATCAGAATGGCAAGAAATTGGTGATACATACTACAATGTATTTAACCCAGACTTTAAAATAAAAGAAGAATGGGACCAAGAAGAGTATAGGGACTATAAGCGCGAGTATTATTCGTATAATCAGTACAGTGAAAGCACTAATTATATTAATTTATATGTTTTATGCAGGGAAACCGTTTTAAAAGAATTCCAAGTAGTGCTACTAGATAGTGGTAGATATAAAACTCCTGCTCCTACATGGGGATTTGTTCACGATCCAACCAGATATTCGGAGTCTTTATATGTCTATAAATATATCTTAAAAGATAGTATAGATTACACTTTACAGCAGTTTATTTATGATGAGGATAGTGATGAAGCAAGAATCGCAAAGGGTAGATTTGATGAGGTTGTTCTATATTTTGAAAACAAGCAAGAACAAGAAGAGTTCCATCAATCAATAGAAGCTTATCCAACATGTGTTGAGAATTATATTAATGATGCAAAATTAAAGAAATATCATATTTCTTCTAACAACAAGCTTGAAATTAAAGACTGCACGGAAAAGTTGATTACAGCTTTTGCTTTCAAAAGATTTTTATCTGATTATCGCAGGAAAAAAAGCAGGTGTTAATGTAAAAAGGATTAAGTCCATTAATATAAGGCATAAATCGTTAGATTTGTTATGCCCTATTGCTGAGCATAGAGTTGATATCAATGAGACTGGAAAAGTAAAACATTCCCTTTACAATCGAGAAAATAGGAAAGCGGTAAATTCATATTGTTATAGCGCTGATAAGTATTGGACAAGAGATTTTCTTAATTTTGTAGAGCCAATAACAACAGATTGGGAACCCGACTACTCTGTCGATATATGTGCATATTCCGGCGTATCCGGACGGCTAAACCGGAATTATCCGGACACCTTATCGATAGGTTTGATTTTAATCTAATTTGTCATTCTTTTCAACATTCTTAATGGCCTTTTTTGCCATTACCTCTCGCATGGATAACTTTGAATCAAGAGCCAGGATATATGAGTTATGAATTATCCTGTCCATTATTGCATCTGCTATGGTAGGACCGGGGAACAGGTCATACCATTTGGTATGGGCTATTTGCCCTGCCAGAATAGTTGATGCCCTGTTGTATCGGTTTTCTGCTATCTCAAGTATATCCCTGCTTTCCTCAAGGGTGTATGATTTAAGGCCTAAGTCGTCTAATATCAGCAGTTTGATGCGCCCAAGGCCGGTTATGAATTTTAGGTATCGGTTTTGACTTTTTGCCTCCTGGATTTCCAGCAAGAGTTCAGGAACCCTGAAATATTTTACTGAATATCCATTCCGGCATGCTGCATTCCCAATGGCACAGGCTATATACGTTTTGCCTGTACCGGTTTTGCCCGATAGTATAATACCTAGTTTCTGCTCAATGAATGAGCAGGTGGAAAGGGTATTTATGACCTTTTTATCTATCGTCCTTTCCACTATGTAATCAATATCTTCTATACAGGCATCAAGGCCAAATGAGGCTTTGCGCAGTAGTCTTTGTATACGGGAATTTTTCTTCTGCAGCCATTCCTTCTCAACCATGATCCCAAGCCTTTCTTCAAAAGATAGTTCTCTTAAGGAGTTATCAGGTTCAGCCAGCATTTGTGCCATAATTTTGAGCTTCATACTTTTAAGCTTTTCTACAGTAGGGTTGTTAAGCATTTATACCACCCCCTGCGAACGCACTGCTTCCCCTTACATTATCATGAGCGATGATTTCTTCTGTGTCTTTTGCAGCTGC
>Ga0334898_1003062_pt1 | contig 14086 bp, 13 predicted proteins | sample GraSluR3_MG_10_FD_207228 | JGI IMG/M metagenome (GOLD analysis project Ga0334898, IMG submission 207228) | Sludge microbial communities from methane-producing bioreactor in Wageningen University, Netherlands - Granular Sludge_3_08-R3 | ecosystem: Engineered > Bioreactor > Anaerobic >... | reverse complement strand
TGGTCAAGGTATCAATTTCCCAGTAATCCAGCAGGCCGTTAAAAGCCGCCCGGGATGAATTTTCAACCGAGATCACGTTCTGGATCCAAAACGCCTGATAGCTCACACCCTGCTTGTCCAGAAACTGCCGGACCTGCGCCTGCGATTCCGCCGCCTGCGCGGTCAGCGTCTCATAAACATACCGGCCCCGCTCCTCCCAGGACATGCCATAAGCCGCTGAGAGGTCAGCCTGGTCTTCAAAGAAGATCAGGTAATCCAGCGAATCAGACCGTTGTTTGACCTGGTTCAGCAGAGCCTCCTCCACAACGGGCGGGTCATGCCGGGGATCCTGCGCGCTGACAGCGCCTAGTGACGTGCTGCTGAATGCAAGCAGGAGGGTCAGACTTATCAGCAGTCTGAGGGTCCCCCGGCCCGAGTTTTGTCGTTTCTGTCTGAGATTTTTCATCGAATACCAGTATTTTATTATTAATTTGTAACTTTATGGAAATTCAGTATAGCACAACCGGGTTTAAAGAGGCAATCCATATAAGGTTGTGGACAGGGCTGTCGTAAAGTCGAATGAATAACGCTTCTCCTGATAATTTTGATTTATTACCTCTTTCCTTTACAACCTGTTGGCGCGCCACCTGTTTATTTTGAGCAATTGGTTTATCAGAATTATTGCTGAGAACCCAGCAACATCTTAAAAAGGAGTTGTTTTTTAGGCTTCCCCTAGCACCTGCGGGCGTTCCGCATTGCTTCAAGGGGAAGCTGTCTGCGAAGCAGACTGATGAGGTGAAGAAAAGACTTAAAAAAGGGCACCTCATCCAGCACTTCGTGCCACCTTCTCCTCAAGGAGAAGGCAGAAAGAATAATGGAGATGGCACACACCTTGCGGGTGATCTGCTTCGTTTCAACTGGACGGGTACCCGCAGGAAGGGAAGGTATGGCTCAAGAGTGTAGGTGAATGAATAGACTGAAACATACGACTTAACGATTACTCCGGGTCCGGGTTTACCCCTGTTTCCTGCTATAATGGACCAAAACTTGGGAAAGTGAGCGCATCATGTCCCTCAGGACCTATCTCGACCGGCTGCCCGAACACGGCAGCATGACCCGGATCAACAAACCCGTATCCAAACACCTCCAGACAGCCGGTATCCTGAAAGCCCTCGAGCCAGCGCCAGTCCTCTGCACCCGGATCGAAGAATCAGCGTTTCCCGTCATGGGCAACCTTTTCTGTACCAAAGAGTCCTTTGCCGGTTACCTCGGGATCGCCGTTGAGGAGATCATCCCCACCCTTTCCCGCGCCATTGAAGACCCCAGCCCCCCAAAAACCACCGAGCAGGCGCACTGCCAGGAGGTCGTCCTCACCCAGCCCGACCTGGACGACCTGCCGATCCTGTTCCACTGCGAGGGCGACGGCGGGAACTATATCTCCTCCGGCGTGATGATCGCCGGGCACCCGACCTACGGCCAGAACCTGGACTTTCACCGCTGCATGCAGTTTTCCAAAACAGAAATGGCTGTCCGGGTCGTCAAAACCCGCAATTTTGACACCTTCCTGCAGGAGCTCGGCGCTGTGGATGTCGCCATCTGCATCGGTGTCGCCCCGAACATCCTGGTTGCCGGTGCAACCTCCGTTGAGATCGGCCTCAACGAACTTGAGATCGCCAACGCACTGGAACCTTTTGAAGTGGTCAAAGCCCGGACCTCCGACCTCCTGATCCCGGCGGAAGCCGAGTTCGTGATCGAAGGCACCGTCTACCGCGACCGCCGCCATGCGGAAGGCCCTTTTGTGGATCTCACAGAAACCCAGGACATCATCCGGGAGGAGCCGGTTCTCGAAGTCAAATGTATCACCCACCGGCATGACCCCATCTGGCATGCCCTGCTCCCCGGCGGACTGGAGCATAAACTCCTGATGGGGATGCCGCGGGAGCCCACCATCTTCCGGGAAGTGAACAAAGTCGCCGAATGCCTGGATGTGAACATCAACCCGGGCGGCTGTTCCTGGCTGCACGCCATCGTCCGGATTCGCAAACAGCATGAGGATGACGGCCGGAAAGCGATCGAAGCCGCCTCCCGGGGACACAGCTCGTGCAAGCATATTTTCGTTGTGGATGAGGACATTGACATCTACGATCCCCTTTCGGTGGAATGGGCGCTGGCTACCCGCTTTCAGGCAGACCGGGATCTGGTCATGCTCGGCAGGGAACGCGGCTCCTCCCTTGACCCCAGTGCCGACCCAGGCACGTATGAGACCTGCAAGGTCGGCTTTGATCTCACCGCACCGCTGGCGACAGCCGGTAAGAATTATGCCAAAATCCCCTTTCCTAAAGTGGATTTAGGTGAATTAATGGATTAATTTGCTTATATATAGCTATTCATGGTATTCCACAGGTGAATAAGAGAAATTCAGGGGTGGGTTTACTCAAACCACCCCTGTTCATGGACTTTCAAGCCCCAACAGCGTCAATCCCGGCTCATCCTGAGGATCTCAGCTGCCACCTCGGGGGTGATATCCCCGTGTTCGCCGAGGACCGTCCCGCGTTCTTCAAACCGCGCCCGTACCCTCTCAGCGGCTTCTTCCGGATTAATCCCGTAAGTCGTCAGGGTGGTGGGCATTCCAACCCGATGGAAGAAATCCTCCATCCGCGCAATCGCCTCCCGAATGACGGTTGCTTCATCTCCCGTCAACCCCCAAACCCGCCGCCCGTACTGGGTCAGTTTCTCCGCTTTCCCCGCCTGCATGACCCGGTAGAGATGCGGCATCACGGCCGCCAGTGTTTCAGCGTGGGCAAGGCCGTAGAAAGCCGTCAGCTCATGCCCGATCAGATGCGTTGCCCAGTCCTCGGGGACGCCCTGATTGATGAGCTTGTTCAAAGCGTTCGTCGCCGTCCACATCAGGTTCGCGCGGACATCATAATCCGGCGGGGTTTGAAGCGCCTGCTCACCGATCTCCTGCAGCGTCAGCAGGATCGCCTCCGCCTGCCGGTCCTGAAGCCTGGCATCAACCGGATACGTGGCATACTGCTCCATCACATGGATATAGGCGTCAACAATCCCGTTCCTGACCTGGTTCTCCGGCAGCGAGAAGGTCGTCGTCGGGTCCAGGATGGAAAACACGGGGAACATCGCCTCGCTCCGCCAGGCATATTTTTCATCGGTTGCCCGGCGCGAGATCACAGAAGTATGGTTCATTTCCGACCCGGTGGCCGGCAAGGTCAAGACGGTTGCAAGAGGCAGAGGTTCACCGATCTCAGGTTTCTTCTTCTCAATCACAATATCCCAGGGCTCCCCATCCAGATACGGGATCCCCGCCGCGACGAGCTTGGCACCATCAATCACGCTGCCGCCGCCGACCGCCAGGACAAAATCCACACCCTTTTCACGGCCTAGATCAATCGCACCGGTCAGGGTATCGTAATCCGGGTTGGGTTCAATCCCGCCAAACTCAACGACCTCAAACTTCTCAAGCGCAGCCATCACCTGGTCATAGACCCCGTTGCGTTTGATAGAACCGCCGCCATAACACATCATGACTGTCGCACCTTTCGGGAGCTGATCGTTCAACTGGCCGATCGTGCCTTTGCCAAAGATGATGCGGGTCGGGTTGTAATAGCTAAAGTTTCTCATGGTTTCTCCTTGCCTACGAGTAATGGATTTCAATTATACGGGGTGTCCTCAGGGGGCTATGTCTGAAGTGGATAGCGGGCTGATCTCAAAGCCGGCACCGAGCAGCGCTTTGCGGACTGCCCTGGCGTTCCTGACCGCCGCGGCGTTGTCACCATGCAGACAGAGGGTGTCAATCCTGATCCTCTCACCCCGGACAGTGATGCCGTCACGGGCCAAAGTCACAGCGTTGGCAGCGACCGCCTTAGGGTCCGAGATCACCGCGCCGCTTTGAGATCTGGGCAGCAGCTGCCCTTCCTCAAGATACCGTCTGTCAGGGAATCCCTCCTGTGCGACCCGCAAGCCTGTCTCTTCTCCGGCCTGGGCCAGGGCCGAACCCGCCAGACCCACCAGGACCAGCTCCCGGTCATAAGCATAAACAGCCCGGGCAATCGCATCCGCCGCTTCGCGGTCCTGCGACCCCAGGTTATAGAGCGCGCCGTGAGGCTTGACCTGGACCAGCCGCACCCCTGCTGCTCGTGCAAATCCTGCCAGTGCGCCAAGCTGATAAAGAATAATATTGACGATCTCATCCGGAGACAGATCCATCCTCCGGCGGCCAAAACCCTGCAGGTCGGGGAACCCCGGATGCGCACCCAGACTCACCTGATGCTGTTTTGCCAGCGCGACGGTGCGCGCCATCACCTGCGGGTCGCCGGCATGGAAGCCGCAGGCGACATTCACCGAGCTGATCAGCGGCATGATCTCGGCATCAACCCCCAGGTCATACCGGCCAAAACCCTCCCCAAGTTCGCTGTTCAAATCAATCCTCATAATTGATGCCACAGGTCCTCCTTTGGCTGAATGCCGGAATCGATCCCGGCGAGCGCATTTCGATAGATCTCCTGTGCGGCTGAGACCTCGACGGGCGCGAAGCGGATTTCTGACACGCCGGGTTCAGACTGCGCCACAAGGGGCAGGTCCGCCCGGATCACCGTTGCAATACACGTATACCCGCCTGTGGTCGGATGGTCAGGCATCATCACGATCGGCTGCCCATCCCCAGGCACCTGGATCTCGCCGATGACCATGCCCTGGGACACCAGATCCGCGCCGCCATGGTGAACCATCACCGGCCCCCTGAGCCGGTATCCCATCCGGTCGGAACGGGTGGAAACCGTGAACGGCGATCTGTAAAAGGCTTCCACGCTGGCGGGTGTGAAACGGTCCTCATGCGGCCCGGGCACAACCCGGATAACGTTTTCGGCCTGACAGGGCGGATGGAAGGCTTTGGGGAGTGACTGTCCGGCAAGCTGCCAGCCAATCCCTTCTTTACGGGCTGTTGGGACCCGGTCTCCCGCAGTTATCGGGCGGCCCATCCCGCCTCTGGGGTAAACGCTCTGAGAGCCAAACCAGGCCGGCGTGAGCAGATCACCCGCAGCCGCCAGATAAACCCAGTTTCCACCCGGCGTTTTTTCAAGCCGCATTTCATCAGCTTCTCTGGCACGGAACGCCATCCAGAGGGGCAGCTCCCTGCCATTCAGCCGCAAACGGTACCCCGCACCGCAGACGGCGAACAACATCTCCGATTCTACCCGCAGGACCGCGTCCGAAAAGCCCAATTCCAGGCAGGCCGCGCCCGGCGCATTCCCGACCAGGAGGTTCGCCGCCCAGTGCGCCCACCAGTCCATCGGCCCGGATTCCGGCAGGCCAAAACGCTGGTATCCGCTGCGGCCGGAATCCTGCACCGTCAGCGCTAAAGCCGCTTGTGTGACCAGCAGGCTCATTGCACGGTGCTTCCTTCCGCAGCCACAAACATAACCTCATCTCCGGGTGAAAGCAGGAAGGGAGGGTCACGCTCCAGGTCAAAGATTTTCTCACTTATCCGACCGATCAGCTGCCAGCCTCCCGGAGAGTCTAACGGATAAATTCCTGTCTGCTCGCCGGCAATGCCCACCGATCCCGCCGGGACCAGGGTGCGGGGGTCATCCAGCCGCGGCGTCGCCAACGCCGGATCCAGTCCCAGCAGATAAGGGAACCCGGGGGTAAAGCCCATCATTGCGACCACATAAGTGGGGGTAGTATGACGTCTGACAACCTCCTCTGGTGATATATCATGGTAACGGGCGACAAAATCCAGGTCCGGGCCATCCTCACCCCCATAACGGACGGGGATCACAATTTTTCCGGATTGCTGTGAATCCTCAAAGGGACAGGAACGCCACCGCTCCTCGAGCCAGGTACGGACCTGCCCGCCATTAACCTTCAGGAGATCATACAAGACCAGCAGACTGGCATATCCGGGCACACAGGCTGTAATACCCGGGAACAGGTCTGCCTTCAGCCATCGGTCCAGAGCGTGCACCCGGGCATTAAGAGCAGGGCTGACCCGTTCCCCAAATTCAAGCAGCAAGGCTGAATCGCCCACCGGAGAATATCTGGGAAAACCTTCAGGAAGCTCGTTCATCGGTTTTTGCCATCATCGCCATCTGGATGGACGCGGTCAGGTGCGCGCCAAGCAGGACGATGGTCGCTGTGAGATAAATCCAGAACAAGAACACCACAATCGTCCCCACCGACCCGTAGACCAGCCGGTATTGCCACAACCCGCTGCTCAGGTACCAGGAAAACCCATTGTTCAGGATTTCCCAGGCAATCCCGGCAATCAATGCGCCGATCAGCGAGGCTTTATGGCTGACCTTAACAGTCGGCACCCAGCGGTATACCGCCCAGAACATCAGCGTGCTGGTTCCGAACGGCAGCAGGAACGCTCCAATCCGCCAGATAAAGGTTTCGTGCAGCGTTTTACCGTTGAGCGGGATATTGATTGCGGGCAGCAGGTTCGAGAGCGTCGAGGTCGCAAACGCCAGCAGCGTGAGAGAACCCAGCATCAGGATCATCAAGAGGCCAAGCAAACGGCCTTTGAAGAAATCCGGCACCGAGGCTTTCGGGAAAGCGCGGTTGATATTCTTGACCAGGATATTGAAGACGCTTGTCGCAGACCAGATCAGACCGACCAGCGCGATGAAGGTGACCGCCCCCCGCAGTTCCAGGACCTGATCAATGTTCCTGATCACGATCTCTTCCGCCCCCGGAATGATGCCTTGAATCAGCATCAGCAATTGGTTTTGAACCTCACCCCGGTCTACAAAGAAACTCCCCACGACTATAAAAACAATCATCATGGGGAAGATGGAGAACAAAGCATAATAAGCAAGGCTTGCCGAAGCTTCCGAACCCCGCTCCTTTGTGAAACGCTCAACAGCTACACGGAGGATCTCCAAAACCCCACCACTCAAAGCGTTGATCTTTTTATAAACCGCCTTAAGAAAATCGGTTACCCTTTTTTTGTGTGATTTCCAATCCATGATGACAGATTTTTCCACTATAATACTTTAGAATAATCAGGGTAATTATACTGGTTTAATAATCCGAACCTGAGAAACGCCGGTAAAATCCCCTAAACACCTTTATACTGATAGAAAAAACTCATCGACGACGAACAGGAGCCTCATGGACATCTACACCATTCAAGCCTACTACAAAGCGCGCGGACTGCAATGGCCGGACGCCAAAGATGCCCTGTGGTTCTTCCTCTCTGAAGTGGGTGAACTCGCAGAAGCTTACCTCTCCCACCATGCCGATACGCTGACCACCGAAGAGATCAATATGCTGGAGACGTTTGCGGAAGAAGGGCAGCATGCCGATGAAATCGTCTCAAGGGTGGATGGCTGGATTAGGAATAATGACCGCATCCGCAAGGAGAACATCAACAAAGAAGTAGCGGATTGTGAGATGATGCTGGATGTCTTCATGTTCAGCCTGACCGGATCAACGCCGGATGAGGCCCTGCTGGCTAAAATGAAAGAAAAACTGGGTGATAAGGCCGATGCCCTGGAGACATGAGGTCACATTCCCGGTTTGACACAGGCAGGATCTTCGATTAAACTCAAACCCGTTCCACATAATAATCTCAGAAAGGAGGCGAACTGCATGTCACAATTGACCAGAACTGATCCAAGACAATTGTTATCCGCGCCTCCTGCTGGGCGATGCAAGTGATTGCATCCTAAGCCTGACTCCTCTGCCACAGGTGTGCGCCTGTGGTTTTTTTATTTTTCCCCCTTAGAAACCACAATAGATCTCCGGTATCGCCTGGAAACTTCCAGACGACCAAGACTGATAAGGAATATCGCTTTAATGATTACAAATGATAAATTTGACCTCTATGACCAGGTAGAAGACCTGGACAGCCTGCCGGCTATTCGCAATGTTCCCGAAGACCAGTACCTCCGCCAACGCAAACCTCCAAAGATAGCCGGTTCAACGCCATCCAGCGCCATGCAGGAACTGGCTGAACAGGAAAACGAACTCAATTTCAGTTACACCGCTGCCAAACATGAGAAAAAATGGTTGACCGATTCCCTGACCGATTTCTACCGGCAGCAGTGGTTTGACGATGTTCTGCGCCTGATCAAAGGCGGGGGCAAGGAAGCCTCCGTCTATCAATGCCTCGGCAACCAAACCACGCAAACGCCCTTTATTGCCGCCAAAGTTTACCGGCCGCGAAAATTCCGCCAGCTCCGGAATGACTCCCTCTACAGAGAAGGCCGGTTGAATTTGGATGACGAAGGCCATGAGATCCATGATGACCGCGCGCTCCATGCGATTCGCCAAGGCACAGCCTTTGGGATGCGCTTGGCTCATACCTCCTGGATCGAGCATGAATTCCAGACACTGACACTCCTTCACAAAGCCGGTGCAGATGTCCCAAAGCCTTACATGAGCGGAAATAACGCTATTTTGATGGAATACATCGGCTGGGATGAAATCCCGGCACCGACCTTGAACACGGTCAACCTCCCATTAAAGGAGACGCGCCACATCTTCGACCAGGCCATCCACAATGTTAACATCATGCTGGCCCATCATCGTATCCACGGTGATCTTTCCGCTTTTAATATCCTTTATATGGAAGGGCAGATCACATTGATCGATTTTCCCCAGGCGATTGACCCCGGACAAAACCGGAACGCCTACCACATTTTCTGCCGGGACATCCTCCGGCTATGCGAATATTTTATTGCCCGGGGGGTGACGTGTGACCCGCAGAAGCTGGCCCAGGACCTCTGGACAGGCCATGGATTTCAGATCCGCCAGCCGATAGATCCACGTTTGATGGATCTGGAAAAGCTGGATTCTTAAAGACAGGGAAGCTCTTGCAAACCAAAACCCAAAGGTGCGCTCCGGATCGGAGCGCACCTCATCTAAGGACATCACTGGTTTACCTATGGCTGCAGGATATTGTCCACATCCAGGGTGAAGATCTCGGCCACATCCTGGGCGACGACCATATAGGTGCCCGCCTCAAGTCCGTAAACATCCAGGGGTACCGTCTCCTCGAAGGGGACCAGAGCTTCTGTGCAGGCAATCTCCCCCGTCGGACGCCGGCTCGTCAACGTGAGAATAAAGGTGCTTTGCTGTCGTTCAACCGCAATCTCATGCAGCTCGACACAACCATCAGGCAGATAGCCGGAGACAAGCACGTTGACCTGAACCGGAAAACTTTCCATGATCAGGATATCCAGGGCTTCGACATACGCATCGGAACCCAGCTCATAGTCGTCAACGATTGGCGCAGGCTGGCAGGCAGCACCGAATAACGCGAAGAACAAAAGGGCAGTCAATATCAGTAATGATTTCTTCATTATCGATTCCTTTCAATCAGAGGTGGATCACTTAATTAACGCAGAATAAGGGAACTTTGTTCCTTTTTATCCATACTTGTGAATATAATAGGTTAACCACGCCTGATATCAATTCATAAGAAAATCATCCGGGGAAAACAGGACAGTGGCCCGCTCCCCAGACCCACGCAGGCCCACCTTAATTTTATTAAAGTCGGTTTCCAGAAAAAACCGGAATTATCGCGTAAAATGATAGTAATCCAACAGAAGGTTTCCAAGGAAAGAAAGGAACATAATGGAAAAAATCACACGCAAACGGGTCTGGATTTTTCTGGGGTTTGCCTTCGGCATCTCCTGGCTGACCGCACTGGTCCTCTTCCTCACAGGCGGATTGCAGAACAGCCCGGTCATTTTCATGATAAGCGGGATGCCCATCACTCTGGCGCTCGTCCTCCTCTCAACTGCCTATATGTTTGGGCCAGCAATCGCCAACTTCCTCACCCGCTGGATCACTAAAGAGGGAAAGGAAAATCTCTGGCTCAAACCGCACTTTGACCGCGGCCGATGGGTTCACTGGCTTGCCGCCTGGTTCCTTCCCGGGATACTCACGATCCTCGGTGCCGTCGTCTTTTTCCTCATCTTTCCCCAATACTTTGATTCGGAATTGATTGTGCTCAGAGAACAGATGGAAATGAGCGGCGCAGGATCGATGTCCAATCTCTGGTTGATCGTTGTCCTGCAAACTTTCCAGGCGATGTTGATCTCGCCCCTCCTGAATGCGGTTCCCACCTTCGGTGAGGAATTCGGATGGCGGGGCTATCTGCAGCCAAAGCTGATGGCCCTGGGGCCGCGCAAAGCCATCCTGCTGACAGGCGTGATCTGGGGAATCTGGCACTGGCCCGTCATTTTGATGGGGCATAACTATGGTTTGGGGTATTTCGGTGAACCGTTCCTCGGCCCGTTGGCCATGGTCTGGTTCACGCTGACCCTGAGCGCGCTCTTCGGCTGGGTCACGATCAAAGCGAACAATGTCTGGCCTGCGGTCATCGCGCACGCCGCAATCAACGGCATCGCCGCCATCGGCTTTCTCATGATACGGGGAGAACCCAGCACACTCCTGGGCCCTGCGCCGACCGGGGTTATTGCCGGCCTTGGGCTGACGCTTTGCGCCTTGATCATCTTTCTGCATCCCAAAGGGCTAACACCAAAACCAGCAGAACAACAGCTCTAACCCTAACAAAACTCTGTAGAATTGAGAGTCGCGCTTCTCCAAATGAAAAAGTGCCCTTCAGTTTGAATGGGCACTTTCAGGTGATTAACTATGTTTTGCAGAAGGCCGGTAGCGGTTCTGATTCCTCGATCGGGACATCCTGCTGTTTTTATTCCCGGGGTTATTCTTCCGTGTTTCCTTCAGGACCGTCTCAAAGCCATTGACACGGCGGCGTTCCAGACCTTTTCCCAAGGTTCGTTCAATCGAATGGACAATCGACAGATCATCCTGGGTCACCAGTGAAAACGCTGTACCGGTTTGTTCCATCCGACCGGTGCGGCCGGTCCGGTGGGTATATGCCTCAGCAGTATCGGGTACGTCAAAGTTGATCACATGTGAAACTTCCATCACATCAATACCCCGGGCGGCAATATCCGTCGCCACCAGGACTTTGACTTTCCCTTTCCGAAAGGCGTTCATGGCTGCTTCCCGTTTGGATTGAGACAGATTGCCCTGGATTGACGTTGATGACACGCCTGCCTGGCTCAATTGGACAGCCAGTTTTGCGGCCCGGCGTTTGGTACGGGTAAACACCAGAACCTGATTGCTTCTGTGTTTGTCCAAAAGATATAACAGCATATCCAGTTTTTGAACCTGATTCACAGGATAGATCGCATGGTCAATCGCGTCTATGGGTTTGGCAATATCAATTTCAATGGTGACCGGATGATCCATTATTTGCGTTGCAAGATCGTGGATCTTTGCCGGCATTGTAGCTGAGAAAAGTAGAGTTTGGCGTTTTTGGGGTATGGCACTGATGATCCGTTTAACATCCGGCAGGAAACCCATATCAAACATATGGTCCGCTTCATCCAGAATCAGGATCTCAATGTTCTTTAAATCAACGGCTCCCTGGTTTTTCAGGTCGAGCAGCCGCCCCGGACACGCAACAACAATATCAACACCGTTCCGCAAACGGCTTATCTGCGGATTTGCGCTTACGCCACCATAAATCGAAATGCTGCGCAAACCTGTCTGCCCGCCAAGTTCCTTGATGGCAACATGGGTTTGTTCAGCCAATTCACGGGTAGGAGCCAGGATCAATGCGCGCAGTTTTCCACGTTGGCCTTTCATCAGGCGCTGTAACATTGGGAGCACAAACGCGGCTGTTTTGCCTGTGCCAGTCTGGGCCAGGCCCAGCACATCAGAACCCTCCAGAATTGGCGGAATTGCCCTGGATTGGATCTGGGTTGGGGTATCATATCCAATCTTGGATATTCCCGCGTTAATCTGCGGGTGGAATGAAAAAGTATTGAAGTTCACAAAATTTTCCTTAATGGGTGTGATGAGGTGCACGGTTGTGTATTCACATCCGTGTCCGCTCCCTCACCCGCCTTTGCGGTAACACCATTAAGTGAGCTGGAGCGGCGTTTAAAAAATAAAACCAGGATAAAATCCCAGCCTGTTGAAATCTTATATGGTTCAACTTGGACTGTGAGAGTATACCACAACAATAATGATTAAGTTAACAAGAGTTTTTTAGGGATGATTTGGATAAGCAAGATTTTATTACTGGATTGAAAAGATTAATAGAATTCTGGATGGGTTTATGAAACCCAAACCCGGATCATCGGGACTTTCGAACTCCTATTCTTCCCAACCTTCCCTTCCGACCAGCGGCACAAACACCACCGGTATATTCTCAGACCGTTGGAAAGACTCCCCATCCCGGTCCCAGACCTCCAACCGTTGGGAGTACCGGCTCCCAACCGGGATGACAAGCCGCCCATTATCTGACAGTTGGGATTTGAGCGCCGGTGGGACCTCAGGGGCGGCCGCAGCGACCAGGATCCGGTCAAAGGGCACGGCCGGGGGATAACCCTGGGTGCCATCCCCTACATGCACATGAACGTTCTGATACCCCAGTTCCCTGAGATGTCTTTCCGCCTCTGCGGCCAGCTCAGCATGCCGCTCAATTGAATGCACCACACCGGCAAGCTCCCCCAGGATTGCAGCCTGATACCCGGATCCGGTGCCCACATCCAACACGGCATGATCCGGTTCCACAGAAAGCAATTCGGTCATCAGCCCCACGATATAAGGCTGGGAAATAGTCTGCCCGCAGCCGATCCGGATGGGACTGTCCACATAGCCTATCTTTTGCGCATCTTTGGGAATGAAAGCATGCCGGGGCACTTTCCGCATAGCAGCCAGCACCCGCTCATCGCTGACACCCCGCCGGGCAACCTGGAACTCAACCATCCTGTCCCGCTCATTTTGATAGGGGCTCATCCCAACCCTCTCTGTTAATTTTTCTGGATATCCTGCGATCCACTTTACCCATCGGATAATCCTTTAATTGGCCCGGTGTGGCCCAAACCAGATCAACGCCTTCCAGCGACCGGGGTTCCTGCCCATCCAGCAGCGTACACAAAAACGCATGTAAGGAAATTCGATAATGTGTGTACGCGTGCTTATAGACCCCCAAAAAAACATCTATCCTGATCCCGACATCCAGTTCCTCTCTGATTTCACGCCTGAGACAGGCCTGGAGGTCTTCGTCGTCCTTCTCATACGTCCCGCCCGGAAACTCCCACAAACCTCCCAGCAAGCCATCCCTTGGACGTTGTGCCAGGAGCACCTCTCCATCCCGGTGGATCACAGCGGCCGTCACTGTCAGATGCGGTAAAGTTTTCCGCGGTTCGCTCAGGGGACGCTCTTCCTGCACACCGAGACGAAAGGATTCGCAATAATCCGAAACCGGGCAGAGATGACAAGCCGGTGTTTTTGGGGTGCAGATGGTCGCCCCCAGATCCATCAATGCCTGATTGTAATCCCCCGCCTTCCCCGCTGGCAAATGTTCCTCCGCCAAAGCCCGCACCTGCTTCTCAAAGGCCGAACTGCGGATTGTCTCAGTGAGATTAAACACCCTTGAGAAAACTCTGCGGATATTGCCGTCGACCGCAGCCACATCCTGCTTGAAGGCAATCGACGCGATCGCCGCTGCAGTATATGGGCCAATCCCCGGCAACTTTTCAAGCTTCTCCCGAGTTTCAGGTAATTTTCCGTCAAAATTTGAGACCAGGATCACCGCGGTTTGGTATAAGTTGCGTGCCCGGCTGTAATAGCCCAGACCCTCCCATTCCGCAAGCACTGCCTGCTCATCCGCCTTTGCCAGGGACTCAATTGTCAGGAAACGCCTCATCCAGCGTTCAAAATAGGGGATCACGGTATCCACCTGGGTCTGCTGGAGCATGATCTCGGAAATCCAGGTACGATAGGGAGATTCTAAAGAACGCCAGGGTAATGCCCTGGCGTTCTGATCATACCAATCTAACAGGACGTCAACAAACGTCATCAGAACTGGAATCCCCCTTCCAGTGGGGTCAGTTTCAGTTCATAGTTGGTGACGAAATCCTTCAAATGGCTGTTCAACTGGTCCCATTCATCCGAGTGGATGATTTTCCTCGCTCTTTCCAGCCCCGGGACAACCGCGCCGACCAGGATTTGAGGATGGTCACCATAAATGGTCACCCAGGCATCACTCAATGCCAGGCCTAGTTTTTGGACACCCGGCATAAAATTTCGCACAACG
>Ga0334898_1003059_pt1 | contig 14110 bp, 11 predicted proteins | sample GraSluR3_MG_10_FD_207228 | JGI IMG/M metagenome (GOLD analysis project Ga0334898, IMG submission 207228) | Sludge microbial communities from methane-producing bioreactor in Wageningen University, Netherlands - Granular Sludge_3_08-R3 | ecosystem: Engineered > Bioreactor > Anaerobic >... | reverse complement strand
GCACTGCTAATGGCAGTGCGCATACAATCAACAAGCGTTGCTCTAACAGGATACTAATGATGCTCTAAGCGAGTATAGGTGATGCTCTTCGAGCGTATCTATGTTGCTTTTAGCATGGAATAATCAGCCATTCTCTTTTTCATCGTATATCCCCCGTTTCTTCTGAGAATGACTAAAGTATACTATACTCATGTAAAAAGCCCTTTAAATGCTTGTAAATCTATTAATTTTAGCCCAAGTATATATATGAATGAGAATAATAGTTATAGAAAAAAAGTTTGGCTAGCCCTAGTCATCTTTTTATTGAGTTTCAGATAACCTTTTGATTCTTTGAATCCTTAGCTCATTATAATCCCAATGATTTATTTCATCATTATTATAATTCGTATTTTCTGTAAAATTATTTTGTAATTCAATAAGAGCATCTATAATTTTTTCAGGTAATATCGATTTTTTTTCTTCAATCTTTGAACATAATTTTATAAACCGATCTTCAACTTTATAAAAGTCAGACTCTTGTTTTTCTCTTGTTTTTTTCTGTAATATTTCAATTTCCTTCTCTATATCAGGTTCGCTAATTTTTTCATCTATCATATATACTTCAGTTATGGAATTAGAAATTTTTTCACTTTTTTCCATTAAGTATTTTGAGATTTTCAATTTATTGAGTAATAATTTTTCCCCTTTTACAACAAATCTCTTTTTATCACTATCTTTATATAGCTCGGCTGTTTTTTCTATACTTTCAATAACAGATTCTCTAATGTTTATATGATTTCCCTTTTCAACATCTAACTCATCTAAAACTTGAATTAAAGGCTCAAATTCATTTGAAAAGGACCATTTTTCTCGCAATTCTTTTGTTAGCTTAATTCCACATGAGCGACAAAAAAAATCAAATTCATTTCCTGATCCAAAAATATAGTGTTTTCCAATAAGATATAACAATTCTGATATTTTCTTAATTTCATCAATATTATATCTATCGTTAACTTTATCATATATATTACATAAATTCTTAAATACCTCAATTGTAATATTTCTAGTGTGAGCTGTTCTTTGAGCGATTAATTCAATAAAATTGATAAGATAAAATGCTATTTTGTCATTTTCAAAATTACTTAAATCGTTAATAAAAAAGTCGAACTTACCGCTATATTTATTCCAATTTGCTATGAAATATTCGAAAACATCTACGAGTAAATCTTCTGTATACTTACTATTTTCAATACATTCTCTAATCTGTTGTTCTTTAGGTTTATCTTTATTTGTAGTTTTAACATACATTTTATATATCAATTTATCTACAATATATGACTCATCGTCTTTTAAACCTAAAATATCCTCGATACCTAATATTTTTAAAACAAACTCCTTTTCGTTTTTATCTTCGTTTTCGTAATACTCAAGAAAGTTATAATACATCAAAACTTTTTCATATTTATTCTCTAAAAATACTTTCATAAAAGTAATCCTTGAAGCATATTCAAGCCAATTTTTTTTATTATACTCACTATTTTTCCCATTAATATCTAAAAACCAATTGTCATTGAGTATCATAATACATGCTTCAAATTCTCTGAAATATCTCTTAACATATCGAGTATTTGTAATTTTTCTATTTAAATCTTTAGCAATTTTTTTTAATTTATTCAACTCATCTTCATACTTTTTTCTTGCCACTTCCTGATCTTTTTCCAACTTGCTTAATAACTCTCTAATTTTCTTAATTCTAGATTTTATATCATTAACAAACACTTCATTATAAAATCTACTTGAGAGAATATGGTCTTTTAATTGTTCATTTGTTTTATCATTTAACTTCCCTCTAAATTCAATATTTAAAAATATATTATTTTCAAGGAAATAATTCATAATACTTATATTATCAACTTTTGCCAAATCATATCTTTGGTGAAAATATTTTTCAAAAAACATTCTTTCTCTTTGATCTAACTTTATTTTTGTTAGATTTATTAAGTAGAACAATACACACCCATCCATTGAAAAAATTTCATTGAAAAATTTCACCACTTCTTGAATTGTTACTAAATCACATCTATCTAAATCATCTACTATTATCAAAAGTTTAGTGAATTTCTCATGTTCATTAAGCTTTAGTATGTCTTTTTAAAGATTGATTCTTAAGTCATTAACATTTAAGTGTCTTTCATCACCCATATAATCAAATATACTATTTAGCCATTCAAATCCTCTGTCTTCTAAAATCGAAAGTAATACTTTGATATATCTATCAATTCCACTTCCTTTTCCTGCATATATAGCTTTATCTTCAAAAATTTTCTCCAACTGCTCTTTCACTTGCTTCAACATACTAATTAAGTCTGAATCAATATTGGGGTCTATATATATATAACTTATATCCCTGTTATCGAGCCTTTGTTTTAATACATTTAGTAAACTCGTCTTCCCTTCACCCCATTCGCCATTTAGATATAGAGATGTGTATTCTCTGTCATAATCTTCAAAATGATACATTAGTATGTCTAATTGATTTTTTCTTTGTTCGAACAATTCATTCTCATTTAATATGGCTTTATCTGATGCTAAATATTTTTTTTGATTTCCTATTTCTATGTTTTTTTCAAGATTTAAAGTTTCAAGTAAATCTATAATCACATAATTATTATATGAAATTACTAAAAAACACGCAAAAACAAATACACTTACAGACCCATTTGCCGTCAATATCAAGAAAAATAACAAATTTACTTTTTCAAATAATTTTAAGTTATATATAATATAATCTTTGTACTCTTTAAAATAAAAAATACTAAATGAAATAGAAAGTCCCCAAATCAAATACCCAAAAAAGCAAATATTAATAAAAGCTGAAAATCTAAAATTCACCCTTATATTTAATTCATATATTATTATTCCAATAAAAAGAAAAAATATTATCTTTGGTAACCATATTTTTATATATTTTATTTGAATAATCCTACATTGAAAAATATATTTTGTAATAAACGGAATTAATGCTACCCAGAAAAAAACAATTTGAATAAACAAAGTTTTATGTATAGTTATGTATTCAATTATATTTATGTTTAGTATTATTTTAACAATATCCACATTTTCACCTCATCAATTACTATTATTTCTAACATTTGATAATCTATCCTATTGCACGCATAAAAAGTTGGCGTACGCCACGAACCGCTCCGGCAATAGATGTATGATCTTAGCTATAAATGGGTGTATCATATTCAACTCCTAAGTAGTCTGATAGCACTGCAATAATCATATTGTGATCATCTTCCGAGGCTAAGCCTGAAACAGTTATGGAACCTATGACACCTGTGTTTTTAATAATAATGGGAAAAGAACCTCCATGGCATGCGTATTCAGAACTTGGAATGAGCTTAGCTTCTTCAAGTGTTCGATTCGTTTTTTCTAGGGATTCATGCATATAGTGGGAACTATGAAAAAATCTTGCCACTGCATTACTTTTTCTTGTGACCCATACATCGTTATCCGGCGTCGTCCCTTCAAAGGCGTAGTGAAATAGCTGCTGTCCACTTCGCTTAATATCAATGGTAACCGGCGCCTGAATGCTTCTTGCTTTCTCCACTAGCATGGTCCCAATGGTCCACGCCATTTCATTACTAAAGTTGTCAAACTGTAACTCTTGCTCTTGCTTTTCTAGCTGTTTTAATATTTGATCATAATCTTTCATAGGATTTCCTTTCGTTTAAGCTATCATTTGGGCTGTCATTAACCATAAATATATTGTAATCCTTAAGAATTGATTGTGCAACTGCAAGATTCTCGTTAAAAGAGGTGCCAATCCTTTATGATTGACACCCCTTATCTCTTGATTTATCTTCAAGCTATCCTCTGTGTATATAATGGGTATGAAGCAATTCATGGCTTTTGTGACCGTTGGGCTCCATTAAAAATTTCTCATAGATCGCTTGAATCGCTGTGTTTTGATGGGATTTTCTTAAAACCTTGCCTTCATCTTCCCTGTAGATTGCATTCATGCGCTTCCTGCGCACTTCATCTGTGGTCATTCTTGGCTGGCCGCCTCCACTGATGCAACCGCCGGGACAGGCCATTATCTCAATAAAGAGATAAGGTGATTTACCTTCTTTGATTTGGTCCATTAATATTTTGGCATTGGCTAGGCCACTAGCTACGGCAACTTTGACTTCTTTACCTTCTAGCCCTTGATATTCCGGAAGCACATCCTCAAAAATCAAGCTTCCTTCTTTAATAGAAGCTAAACCCATGACGGATTCTACATGAAGATTATCAAAAGGCGCGTCTCTTCCGGTAACGACTTCATAAACTGTTCGAAGGGCTGCTTCCATGACGCCACCTGTGGTGCCGAAGATGTCTGCTGCGCCGGATGACAGTCCAAAGGGTGTGTCAAAGCTTTCGTCTTGTAGCATGGAAAACTCAATTCCCGCATCTTTAATCATTTTTGCCAATTCTCTCGTGGTTAATACCACGTCCACATCGCCAAGCATTTCATCACGGCTGGCTTCAAACTTTTTGGCCGTACATGGCATGATTGAAATCACAGCCATGTCTTTTTTATCAACGCCAATCGTCTCTGCATAGTAATTTTTAGCGAGAGCACCCAGCATCATATGTGGCGATTTACAAGTCGATAAATGGTCAAGCTGGTCCGGAAAGTGATCTTCAATATACTTAATCCATCCGGGACTACAGCTGGTAATCATGGGCAATGACACGTCTTCGCCTGCAAGGAATTTTTTCATCCTGCCTAAAAACTCCGTTCCCTCTTCCAAAATGGTTAAGTCCGCCGCAAAGTTTGTATCAAAAATGTCGTCAAATCCAAGCATTCGAAGGGCAGCTGCCATTTTTCCTGTAACTAAGGTCCCCGCTTCATAACCAAACTCTTCGCCTAAGGCCGCTCTTACCGCCGGTGCCGTCTGAACGACAACCCGCTTGTTGGGGTCATTAATCATTTCCCAAACATCCTGAATATAACTTTTTTCTTTTAAGGCACCTGTTGGACATACGGTGGTACATTGACCACAAAAGGTACAATTGATGTCCATAAGTTCAAATTCTTCTGAGGGACCAACAAAAGAGTTAAAGCCCCTGTTTTGTGAATTCAATATACCCACACCTTGTATTTCGTTACAGACGGTAACGCACCGTCTGCATAGGATGCACTTGGACAAATCCCTTTCAATGGCCGGATTGGACATATCGTACACTGCAGGCTTTGATTTCTCCCCTTCATAGGGATTCTCTTCTGTAATGTGCAATAATTCACCCAACTCTTGAAACTCGCAGCTTCCGTTCCTTGTACAAATCAAGCAGTTCTGATTATGGTCCGACATCATAAGCTCATAGACGACCTTCCTTGCTTTACGTACTTTTTCCGTATTCGTTTTGACGACCATACCTTCTTTCACTTTCGCCATACAAGACGCCTGAAGTGTGGGCGCTCCTTCGACTTCCACAACACATACTCGACAGGAACCAACAGAATGCACGCCTTGTAAGTAACAAAAACTAGGAATATTGATACCGTTTTCTTTTGCCGCTTCAATAATGGTAAGATGATCTTCACATTCAATGGCTTTATTATTAATCCTTAATGATACCATACGCTCCTCCTATCTTCTGTCACATCGCAGGCATCGCATTGCTTCTGCCATGGCATTTAATTTATGGTAACCTTTAGATACTTCTTTGAAATTTCCACGACGTTCCTCTGGGCTTAACATCCTTCTGTCAAAGCGCATGTGTTCGTCTGGAGAATCTTCGTCTCTAGCTGGTGGTATGTCAATCTCCTCACCTTTGTTCAGGTCTCCGCTTCCTCCTAAAAACCTGTCAATGAAAACAGCTGCTTTTTTCCCATCGGCAATGGCCCATATAGCTGTATCCGGACCTCTAACCACATCGCCACCTGCGAAGACTCCGGGCATTTTGGTCATGCCTGTCGTTGCTTCAACAACAAAGGTTCCCCAATGGGTCATCTCAATTAAGTCTTTGTCGATAAATGGTAAGTCACTATGTTGACTAACGGCAGGAATAATCATATCAATCTTCATGGTAACCTCTGTTCCTATTTCTTGAACAGGGCGTCGTCGACCGGATGAATCAAAGAGTCCTTGACTCAGATTAACTAGGCGAATGCCACTGACATTCCCTCGGCCTTCGATGGCTACCGGTGCCACCAACTCATGTAAATGAACGCCTTCCTCGACGGCTTCTTCGACCTCCCGCTTATCTGCAGGCATATCTTTTATTTCTCTTCGATATAATACATGGACTTCTTTTGCGCCAAGACGAAGTGCACTTCTGGCTGCATCCATAGCTGTGGAACCACCACCAATGACAGCAACACGTTCACCGACTGAAACTTCTTTACCCATATTAATGTCGCGCAGAAAATCAAGTCCGGGATATACTCCGCCAAGATTTTCGCCTGTAATCCCCATGGAATTACTGTATTGGGTCCCTGTTGCAATATAAATGGCATCCTGTTCCTGATGAAGCTGGTCAAAACTAATATCTTTTCCTATTTCAGTTCCTAGAATAATTTTTACTCCGGACTGTTTTAGTAAATCAATCTCTTTCTGAAGAACATCTTTTGGCAGTCGGTATTCAGGAATACCATAACGTAATATGCCTCCTGCCTGTTCTTGACTGTCATAGACGGTTACTTCATGACCGGTTTGAGCCAGATAATAACCACAGGTTAAGCCTGACGGTCCGGCACCGATAATGGCTACCTTTTTCCCAGTCGGCGGGAATTGAATCATTCTAAAGGGTTCATTCATATCAAAAACTTTGTCAGAAATATAACGCTTCACATCCGCAATAGCCAATGATTCATCCAACATGGACCGTTGGCATTTACTTTCACACGGATGGGTGCATACTCTGCCACACACTGCCGGAAGTGGATTTTCCCGACGTATTAGATTATAGGCATCTCGCACCCGTCCTTCACTGACAAGAGCAAGATATCCCGGAACATTTACACCAGCCGGACATGCATTTTGACACGGAGATAAGAACAAATCTGTACAGACCCCAGCCGAACATTTTTTATCCCGAATGTGCATTTCATATTCTTCTCGAAAATATTTAATGGTCGATAAGACAGGATTGGGAGCTGTTTGTCCCAAACCACAAAGGGCTGATTCTTTAATACTTTCTCCAAGTTCAATCAGACGTTCAATATCTTCTTCCTCACCTTGTCCACGAGTGATGCGTTCAAGGATTTCAAGCATTCTTTTTGTCCCTAAACGGCAGGGAACACATTTACCGCAAGATTCATCTTGGACAAATTCCATAAAGAATTTTGCCACATCCACCATGCAGTTATCTTCATCCATAATAATCAAACCACCGGAACCCATGATTGCGCCTTTTTCTTTTAATGAATCGTAGTCGACTGGCGTATTAAGGGCTTCATTGGTCAAGCATCCGCCAGACGGTCCACCTGTTTGAGCGGCTTTGAATTTTTTGTTATTCTTAATGCCACCACCAATATCAAAAATAATATCGCCTAAGGTAACACCCATAGGAATCTCCACTATTCCTGCATTACGGACGGCTCCGGCAACCGCAAATATCTTGGTTCCCTTGCTCTTTTCTGTGCCAAATCGTTTAAACCAATGGCTACCGTTTAAGATAATCATGGGGATATTGGCCAAGGTTTCTACATTGTTAATAACCGTCGGTTGTCCATAGAGTCCTGAATCCGTTGGAAAGGGTGGCTTCTGGTCAGGTTCGCCCCGCTTACCTTCAACGGAATTCATAAGAGCGGTTTCTTCACCGCAGACAAAGGCACCAGCCCCAATGCGAATCTCCACATCAAAGGAAAAGTCTGAATTAAAGATATGGTCGCCAAGAAGGCCTTCTTCTCTGGCCTGGATAATGGCATCGGACAGTCGGGTAATTGCCAGTGGATATTCCGCCCGAATATAGATAACGCCTATACTGGCATCGATAGCATAACCGCCAATTGCCATGCCTTCAAGAATTGAATGAGGGTCTCCTTCAAGCAGGCACCGATCCATAAAAGCTCCCGGGTCCCCTTCATCTGCATTGCAAATAATATATTTTTGTTTTCCAGGGGCTTTTGCTCCAAAGGACCATTTTAATCCTGTTGAAAAACCACCACCACCTCGACCGCGTAAACCTGAATCCGTGATTTCTTGAACCACATCTTCCGGTTTTTTCTCCCGAATGACATAATACAGACTATGGTAGCCATCGTTTCCAATGTAGGCATCTAAACTGTTATAGTCCATTAAACCACAGTTTCTAAGGACTAATTTTTCTTGTTTACTAAAAAAAGGAATATCGCGCATATGCTCAAAATATTCATGTTTGACTTGGTCAAAATAGCATTTTTCCGTAACAATACGGTTATGGATAAAGTGTTCTTCAACAATACGATCAATATCTGAAGGAACCAGCTTACAATAGTAGACATCATCTGGCAGAACATAAATAGACGGTCCCATATCACAGGCACCAATGCAACCGGTTTGATTAATCTTGATCTGATCGCTTATGCCATGTTTCTCAAGAGACTTTTTCATCTCATGGTATATGGATTCACACTTTGCTGAAATGCAACCGGCTCCATAACAGATATTAATAATTTTATCCATTTGCTTGAGCATTTGATTTCGTTTAAATTTGACTAGATTCAATGCTTCGAATGTTTTAATCATCCAATCCCCCCTTACTCTAGGTCATCTAAGATATCTAGTAACTTATCTGCTTTTACCTGCATAAATACCCGGTCATTAATGGCCATGGCCGGTGCTAGACCGCAGGCACCGATGCACCTGGTTATTTCAAGGGAATAACGTCCGTCTTCACTGGTCTCTCCCACATCGATACCAAGGACTTCCTTCATACGTGCAATAATCTTTTTGCCTCCACGGACATAACAAGCTGTTCCCAAGCATATTTTAATGACATACTTACCTTTTTTCTCTTTGCTAAATAAAGTATAAAAACTAACCACACCGGATACTTTGGATAAAGGAATGTCCATTCGATCTGCAATATGCTTTTGCAATTCAATGGGTAAATATCCGTAAGCCGCCTGAGCCATATGCAGAATCTGAATCAGGTTTTTTTCATCCTTTTCATAGTCATCAATCACTTCATCGACAAAAGCTAACAATTCTTCTTCTGTTTTATTTTCCCAGTTACACATCGTCTTCGTGTCCATAATGTCTCCTTTCAGGTCACGCCTTCACCCTTATCATTTTTTTAAGTTCTTCCACTTGATGCTTTAATTGTATAATGGCTTTCTCATGGCCTCTGATCTCATCTAGTAATTCCAACTTCTTTGTTTCCAATTCTTTTGTATCCGGGTTACTGAGCAGTTGTATCTCATTTTCAATTTCTGCTAGTTCATCTTCCATATTTTCCCAGACTTTCCTAAGATTTTGATCATACTCCCCTCCTTGAATATACTTTTCAACACAGTTCATTTCATACTCAATGTGACTTTTGCGCCTTAAATACGTCATTAATTTTTCCATCCTACCCATCCTTTCATTGACTTTTCATTCATCACCATCTGATTAGCTTGCACCTATTACAACTTAGCATTTACTCAAGCACGCAAAAAAGACTTAAGCTATAGCAATAAGTCTAAATCCGTCAGTAAGAGGTCAATATCTAGTGGGGTTATGTGGAAAGAATTGTTAAATATTAGTCAAAGAGATCTAATAAAATATACTTAAATTATAGACCTCTTTGATGATTGATGCAACTTTTTTTGGAACTCAGGTCGAGACTAAAAAAACAAAATCTATTCACCGTGCTTTTTAACTTGTTTTTCAATTTTGTATATTACAATTATGCAAAATTATAATTAAACAATCTATAACTTACTTAAAGGAGCACATCCAAAACTAGTAACTAAATTAGTAATATCAATCCATTCCTCTAAAAAGATTCCTTCAAGTAATTGATATGCTTTATTTTTTTTATCTATTTTCCTTTTCAGCTTATCAAAAGAAGATTGATTAATATTATGTTTTAATGCCTTACTATTCAACTCCTCCAATTTATCTTCTAATTTATTTCCAAGTATTTCTTTTTCAACATTATCAACTAATTCTCCAATACCACATAAAATTAGTTCTTCATCCAACTTATTATTTAAATCGGAACACAGAAATTTTTTAAATTTTACTTCTTTGTTTAATTTATCTAAGCAAATTTTCGATTCCTTAATTAACTCTAAAAATTCTTTCTTTTTGACACCATCTTTGATATCTAGATAATAATATAATTTTTTGAATTCACCCGATAAGCATATCATTTCCAAATCCTCTAACTCTTCAGATTTATTTATACTATTACTGGTTATTTTGTAAATGGAAGGTGGTATTAAATTTTCTTTTTCTCTTACCTCTAAATGTTTTGCTTCGAATATTGCTTCTTCAGATAATTTAAGATTTTTTATTATATCTTCTATCTTTAGATAGGTTTCTCCAAACTTTGACTTTTCAGACTTCTTGTCACTATCAGCAATAACCAAACAAATGGTTTTCTCACTAGTTCCTCCACAAAAAACCTCAGCCGTATCTCTACCGCCTCCCGGTAATCTAGATAATTCAACCTTTACACTTCTATTAAAATAGTTTATATTCATATATTTTGCTAAACTTGTATAAAAATCATAGTCTTTATAACTTTCTGTTACAAATTTTACTCTTTGATTAATACATAGCTCATACATTTTTTCAAGAGAAACATATATTCTAGTCAAACCATTTTTACTACAATACTTTATGCCATTTACCGAATTAGATACTATAATGTAATAAGGTAAACTCTTCATCCACAAGTAGTTCATCCTTTTATTAGATGCTTTCTTATAAGATTCTTGCTGACTTACTGAAAGTTTCGAATTCTTTGCCAAGTTATTTAATAAAGGTACAGAACCACTAATAACATGAAATCCTTGTTGATATGAGCTTGCCAATCTTTCTAAAACAATAATTTCTTTGTCACTTAGCTTTTCTTCAATTACACAATTAAGCAAATCATCTGCAAATTCAATAAACATTAATTCACCTCCGGTGCAAAAAACCCAAAAGGCCAATTTATAATTGAATTATCACTAATATATGATTTTTCAATAATCGCATCACCTGAATTATCTTTATCAAAAATTAGTATTTGTAAATCTTCAGGATCAAATTTTTTTAGTTCCGTCATATTATAAACTCTATTGACAATAGTTTCACTATGGGTTTCAATTATGAAGTTAATATATTCATCATTTTTTTTAGCAATATTAACAAGATTACATATTGCATCAATCAAATTTGCTTGTAACGCAGGATGTAAATGTAACTCTGGTTGCTCAATAATAATAAGCCTATCAAGTTTATTATCTATAACATCATCTTTTTCCTTTTCGTGTTTTTCTTGTAAAATCAACCATACTTGAAGTATTATTGGCAATAATTGAGAATAACCAAATCCACAGTCTGCCATATTTGATTGAATGTTTGTCATTTTATCAGTAATGTATATTGAGTTATGGGATGTACTTAATGACTTATCTATCTTAAAATCAAAATGTTGAAGAAGCCAAGAATTTAATTTTTCACTTTCTTTATCATTTAGCGAATCAATAAAGGCATGTACATTTTCTCCTCTAGAGTCAATTTTAGAAGTTAAAAGCGATTGCTTTCTATAATATCTCTCTGCAGTTGCTCTTAAGGGTGCAATATAATCAATACGATTAGTCAACTCCAAGAAACTATGATTGGCAATTAAAATGTAATTATTGAACTCATTAATTAACAAGAGATCAATGATTCTATCCTTTTTTTCACTATATTGACAGTCAAAAAGCCTTTTCTCTATTTGTTTTGGAATATTAATGTTTATTTCACCCGATTTCATTGAAGTTAAAAAATTAAACAACCCAAATTTTAAAATTTTATAAACTGCATCTTCAACATTTTCTTTTTTTGTTCCTTTTCGTGCTAAATTTTGTAATATTTTTTTCATTTCAACATATACAAATCCACTCACGAAACCTTCTCCATACATATTATCAAAATAGAAATGCGAGGTATTATAAGTAATATTAGATAATGAATTTATTTTTTTCTTTTCTTTTTCTTTTAAAAATAAATTAATTGGGATAATAGTATTTCCAGAATTATTTTTAATAATTATATTTTCAGTATATTTTACTTGTCTTTCATTAATTTTAATATTCACACTATCATTCACACCATTGAGTTCAATCAGATTTCCATCAAATGAAAATTTTACTTCCTTAATTTCGTCCTTAATTAAACCTATAGAATAGCTAAAATCAATAAATTCATTATATCTATCTCTATTGAAACTTTGTCTCAAAAATCTACGTAGGTAAAATTTATTGTTAAGAGCATTTACTACTATAGTATTTCCTAGAAGCGACTCTTTTACATTTGTTGAAAAACTAATTTTTATTGGCTCTTGACGATACGCACATCTAGCTTCTTCAAAACTTCCAAAATCAACATAATTTCCATACCATAGAACAGGACTAACACTTTTTGTTTCAACACTTTGTTTCATCAATGGAAAAAACCTTAAAAAGCTACTTTTTCCCGAACTATTTTTACCTACAACGATATTTAATCTATTGATTTCAATATTTTCTGACATATTTAGATTTCTCAAATTTCTAATTTTAACTCTCATTTTTTTACGGTCCTCAAACCTACTCCCTTCATTTCTTCTTTTTTATAAAATTATTGACAACTCTAACAAAATATTATCACAATAATATATTATAAGCAATAATACAATAAGTTTTGATATGCTTTCCATATATAATCTCTTCTAAAATATACCTTCTATGTAAGCCATGCCTATTGCAGCAAATATACAGGTATCCATGTCCCCGTTTTGCCAAGCGACACTCTACACTCTGCTCGGGGTATACGATTAATCGTGACAAGCGCGACAAAAGAAATATAATGTGTTTTGCTCATAAGCTGGTTCTTATGTACATAATATTCTCCATCAATAGCTTCAAAAAAGATCTCATGCTCTGCATAGTTTTCTTCAACTGTTGCTACCGGTCAGTTGAACACCACAACAACTATAAGAACCTATTCCGATACTTTGAATTACATTACCAAATATGGGGCCGATGTAAAAATTCAGCTTCTTTATATTTGCTGACGGATTATCATTTTCTATGACCTCTACCATCAAAAGTTCTTCCACAAATATGCCCAACACCTCAGCTAATCCGGTAATAAGACTAACGTCCAGGAGCCCTCTATCCGTCTCCCATATTTGATACGGTTTTATAACTGATTTGGAGTAAGTGGGCTAATTGCTTTTGCGTATATTTTTTCTTTTCCCTTAATTCCTTTTTTGTCTTGCCTGGTACATAACTCATGTCTGCTCCTCAACTTTCTCATAGCTTCTTTTATTTTATGCTATCTTGGCAGATATGCCAACCTACGCAACGTAGAGTGGCTATCACAGCTTAGAGTGCGAGACGGGTGTGGGTGGTAAAATAAAGTAGGCCATTTACCGCCACAAGAATTAGTCCGATTTTCGCCACAAAGTATACCGATTTTCGCCAGAAACTAGTCCACCTTAATCTGTTGTTATGATAAACTTTCTGATGTAACAAATAGTCAGAAAGGACAAAATACTACAGATGAAGGAGCTAAAAATGTATAGCGAAATCAAAGATCTACAACGCAAAGGATTTTCAATCCGTCAAACAGCACGTATTCTTAAAATCAGTCGTAACACCGCTAAAAAGTATCGAGACATGACCCTTGAAGAATACATGGAAACCGCAGAATCTATTAGGAAGTTGAGCCACCTAGACGAATATAAACCGATTATTCTCGAATGGCTCAGAGACTTCCCAAGTATGACATCTGCCCAAGTTTATGATTGGTTACTGGAGCATTACAACCCTGACATTTCTGAACGCAGTGTAAGCCGTTATTGAGTACACCGATTAGTTTGAGCATGTTAACCGCCCAATATAAGCACTTTAACCGCCCATATTGAGCAGTGCTTCCGGTAACAGTGCAGGAATCCAATAATTATTCTATACTTATGATAGCACGCT
>Ga0334898_1003058_pt1 | contig 14111 bp, 6 predicted proteins | sample GraSluR3_MG_10_FD_207228 | JGI IMG/M metagenome (GOLD analysis project Ga0334898, IMG submission 207228) | Sludge microbial communities from methane-producing bioreactor in Wageningen University, Netherlands - Granular Sludge_3_08-R3 | ecosystem: Engineered > Bioreactor > Anaerobic > Unclassified... | reverse complement strand
CGTTCCTTAAAACCAGGGAAATTACGCATCAGTCCAAATCGCGGGTAAGATTCGAAAATATCACCATAACCTAAAACCCTTGGATCTTCCTGTTTTTTCAATTCATTTTCCAACACCATTTTTAAATGATTTTTTACGGTGGAAAATTTCTCGTCGTCACATAAGTTAACCAAACAAAACGGGTCATTTTTAATGTCATATAATTCTTCTTCGGGCCGCTTTTCAAAAACTTTCCGGAACAATTCAGGAAACAGATCGGAGTTTTTAATCATCAGCTCTTTGGTGGGAGAATCATCAATATCGGAATACCCCAATCCAATGGGTTTTATATCTTTCGATTCCACCTGGTCAGGTATTTCGCTGTTCGAAGGATCTCCCGCAGGCCATCGGTCAGCTTTAAAATTTCTGATGTAGAGAAAATCTTTGGTTCTGACAGCTCTGCATGGATATCCGAGGTTATCTGGTCGCGCATGGGTATGCCGTTCCCTGCCGGTAAACACATAATCTCTGTGCCCTGAATTTTTCTCCGCCAAAGTTCCGGTTAACAATGGAAGCAACGACTTGCCTGTTATTCCTTCAAATAACGGAACATTTGCCAGATCAAGAAATGTGGGAGCCAAATCAATCAGCGAAACCAAATCGTCAGGGGTTCTGTCCCCCCGGAAAAACTTCCTCCCGCTGATTAACAGTGGCACGTGTGTGCCAAACTCATATAAATTTGCTTTTGCATGCGGAAAAGCCATACCGTTATCTGAGGTAACTACAATAATTGTATTTTCGAATTCCCCGATTTCTTTCAGGTAACTGACCATTTCACCCAAATGCTTGTCAAACCATTCTATTTCTACGTTGTAATCCAGAATTTCATTTTGAACCAATTCAACATCCGGCAAAAACTCAGGAACTGTGGCATCTGACAATGATTTCCCTGATTTAACGCCTGAACCATACTCAAAATCGCGATGGGGCTCGTGGCACCCAAACCAAAAGAAAAATGGTTTTGACTTTTCTTTTGAGTTTATAAATTCCCTGAAATTGGCGGCATAATCCACATTCTTTATTCCATCGTAGGGTACTTCATCTAAAACTTTTGAGTTGAATTCGGACCCTGCCGGATTTCTCTCCCACCCGGATTGTTTCCAGTTTCCGGGCGCCCACGCTTTTCCGGTATATCCGACAGAATATCCGGAATTCCCGAGGGCATCCGTAAAAACCCGGAACTTTTTGGGGAAAAGACTTCCATGTGTACCCGCTTCTTCCAGTTGCCAAATATTTCTGCCTGTTAAAATTGCCGCTCTTGACGGACTGCATTGCGGAGCGGCTGCAAATGCATTTACAAAAAGGACGCCCTCCTTTGCCAAAGCATCAAATGCAGGAGTTGAAACGACGGCGGCACCATATGCTGAAGCGTGGGAAAAAGACTGATCGTCGGAAATAGCGAAGAGAATATTGGGCCGGGATGTATCTGCAGTTTGTGCATTTACCTGACCGCTGTAACTCATACACAAAAAAACGGTAGCAGGTAGAATGGTATTTTTGATAGTTGTTTTTCGAATCATTTTTTTCAGTTTTTTACTGCGTAAACTTTAAAATTGCGGTAACGAAAATGTGTCCACTGCATTTGTCTGAACCCAATTTTCCCTTCCTGCAAAACTGGTCCGTATTTCTTGCCATCATCTGTCCAGTCAATTATTTTTCTGTCGTCAACATACATAAGAATCCGGGAATCAACTTTTATCAGTGTTAATTTATGAACCTCATTCGATTTGGTGGGAATTCCCGGAATTTCCTGATAAACAAGATGGAAACCACTGTTTTTCCGAAGGTGGGAGATTTCACGTCCCGGTTTGTCTCTGCCATTTGCATAGTAGGAAATATGGTAACAGTTGAGTTTTTCACTTTTGGTATAGTGACTGAAAGTCCCGTCTCTAAAAGGAAATGTTGGTTCAAAAATATCTTCTCCGTTTTTTCCCATTGCCGAGAAAAAAACAATACACAAACCTGCTTCGGTATTCAGATTCCGGGCTTCCCATTCTGCAATAAAACTTCCGGGAAACGTTTCAGGACACCAGTAAACATGATGAAATTCCTCGCCGGGCGAATACATTTCCATCCAGCCATTTTTAAATTCAACCTTGCCGGGTCCTTCCATTACCCAATCCTGCACGTCATCTTGTTCAGCAAGAGGGTTAGAATAAAGCAGTTTCCCTTTTTTACCTTCATAACAATTGTTTTCTGCGAAAACTCCATCATTAAAAAAGAAACTGAAAACAACAAATAAACCTGCACAAACATATTTCATCCTGTAATCCTTTTTTATTCTATTATCGATTTGATAGCTGCAATAAAAACCTGTCTTCTTCCTTCAGGAGCGCCATTAAAACAAATTTTTGTATAGTCTCTGCTCCAAGCCGGATGAGGATCCAGCTTAAATTGACTTCCACCTTCATCTGAATACATTTCACCCTCATTTCCAACATCGTTTAATACGGTACAGAGTGTGTCTTCTTTGTCTTGTTCAAGGTCAATTAGCCGAATTGGAATTTCGCCGTTTTTAACCACCCAGTTTTGTTTTGTATAGGCATCGGAAACCAGGTAACGCGTATTGGGTTCAACGCTCGGATGGCCACTTCCCAGGTGATTGTCAGTCAAAACTTTAAAATCTGAACCGTCGTACTTAAACATGGAAAACATCATGTTTTTATATCCCAGCCAGGTTGGAACTGTGTTCATAATAATATGTTCTCCATCGGGGTGCCAGTTGGGATGATTTCCACTTCCCCCCAGCTCGGCTTTCTGATTCCATTTTTCGTAGGGAAGACACTGAATAATCTCTTTTCCATCGGTATTTAAGGTAAATAAAGATGCATTGCGCCCTTTCCCTTCAAAAAGGCATCTGAATACAAACATGATACGATTTCCCTGCCGGTTAAATTTTGTGTGAAAACCGTAGTAAACGCCATCTTTATAAAATTTTTTATTGCTTTCTGACGCATGTTCATAAATGTCATTGTAACTTGCCAGCAACCGTTTTGAGTTGGTTTTTAAATCTGTTAACCAAATTCCTTCCGAACTCATTTGATCTTTCCGGTACTGATTGGGAATTCCGTTTGGCGGGTCGGGAAGGGAATAACCATATTGGGTTATATTGATAAAGTCAAGGTTCGGACCTGCCACAAACCTTCCGTCGGGAGAGACATCGTATTTCGGACCAGCAAAGGCAACCACTTTATTGTTTGTGATATCGATTCGCACGCAAACTGGCTGGTTATTTATCAAATCATTTGTATAAATATATTTGTTTGAAATCGCATCCCACTGCGCATTTGCTCCAACCTGAAACGACCAGACTTTTGTTTGGTATATTGTTCTTATGGTCTGTCTGTTTAAATCGATGATGCAGATTTCTGCCTTGTCGCCCAATTGCGGTTTTTTTCCCTGGTAAGGAAGCTTGTTTACTACCAAATAACGGCCATTGGGGCTCCACGGGCAAATGTCGTAAAACGAATGAATGTAAAAGCCATTTTCAGGTGTAACCTGCAAAACCGGAACCAGCGAATCTCCTTCTTTGTAAGGTTTAAAATCAAAATTTAATTCTTTCTGCTCCGGGAAACTGACGTTCCAAAGGCCGGGAGAAAAAAGTGTAGTTAAAATTCCTGCCGAAGTTCTGCCTATAAATTTCCGTCGGTTCATTTGCTGTCTATTTAATTTTCCCTGTCAGTTCAATCAATTCTTCAGTAATAGGATCATTCTGATTTTTCATCCATACTATTAACTCCGATAATAGCAACTCTTTTAAATCTGAAAAATTATCATCACTTGCCACGTTGACAAGTTCATACGGATCATTTTCCAAATCGTACATCTCAATAAAAGGCCGGTTCCAGTGAAACATTGCTCTTTCGTACGCCGGTGTTCCGGTTCCCTCTTTTATCCATGATTGCAAAACACTGTAACTGTCAATAACAGCCCTTTCATCAGGCATATCCATGCGCTTAATATGAAAACCGTTATTATGTTTCAAATTAACAATAAGTTTAAACTTTGAATTCAGGATTGCCCTGACGGGATATTCATTGGCACCCGCAACGCCTGTGTTGGTGTATGTGGCATATACAAAATCATGCAATTTGTCTGTTTTATTTTGCAGCAAAGGCAACAGGCTCCTCCCGTCAATATTTTCTGATGATTCGCCACCGGCAATTTCAACAATGTATGGAAGTATATCCACAAAACTAACCAGAGCATCGTTTACCGAGCCGGGTAAAACTTTGTCTTTCCATTTAATAATGAGCGGCACCCTGATTCCCTGGTTGTACAAAGTCCATTTGGCAAATGGGAAAGCGGGTCCGTGATCACTGGTATAAATTTGTACGGCATCTGAATACCCGTATTTTTCAACCCAATATAAACAAGCTCCCAATTCATTATCCAGCAATGTAACGTGGTCGTAACAGGCTGCGGTGTAAAGCCTGGTTTCTTTTGTGTCCGGCAGCCATTCTTTTGGAACGATATTTCTGCCAAACCCTTCCTTCAGGTTAAAATAGGGTTGGTGCGGCGTGTTAAAACTCACAACCAGACAAAAAGGTTTTTCTTTTTTTCCCGCTAAAAAAGCAGGAATCTGATGCCTTTCTATGTAGGAAAAGTCAAACGATTCTTCAGGACTGATGTGTTTTTTTCCGGCAAGAACCACCTCATAACCCAATGGTTTCAGATAACCCGGCAAAGTTTGAATCCCCGGCCTGATGCTGCCATGATTTTTGTCGCAGCCATTCCGGTGGGGGTATAAACCTGTAAATAAAGCCGACCTTGAAGGTGCGCAAACCGAAACGGGAGAAAAGGCATTGGTAAAAACAACGCCATCATTTGCCAGTTGATCGATTACCGGGGTTTTCAGGTCTGGATTTCCAAAACAACCGGCATCTTCAGCACCATGATCGTCGGAAAGGAAAATGATAATATTCGGTTTCCTTGTTTCATTTGCCTTTAATACATTGAAACATAAAACGATGAAAAATATCTGCAAAATAGTCTTGTTCATTTTTTACCTTTATTCGATACCCAAATTCAGATTGGGCTCATTTCCCATTTCCAATTTTAATGTACTCCCTTTTATCAGCTCATCGTGTAAAATAAAAGGTTTGTTTAATGGTTTTCCGTTCCATTGTGCAGATTGGATATAATAATTCCGGGGACCATTATTAACAGTTTCAATGACAAATTTTTTGCCGGAATAATATTCCGGATGAAGGTGAATAGTGATTTTATCGAATACCGGACTTCCAATTTCATAATATGGGTTGATATTTGTTCCGCCATTTACTGAAAACAAACCCATTTTGATTAAAACTGCCAATGCGCCCATCAAACCCTGATCTTCATCTCCGCTGTATCCAAATTCGGGAGAAAGATCGGAGTAAACTTTGTTTGCAACCTGCCGCGACCAGAACTGGGTAAGCCAGGGTTTGCCGGCATAATTAAACAGAAACGCCGTTTGCATACAAGGTTGGTTTCCGTAATTGATATACACTTCACGGTTTTTTTTCAATGTTTCCACACTGTGTGATCTTCCTGAAACAAAATGGTGTTTGCCTGCCAGTTCAAATGAACGATTCAATTTTGAACTGAAATTTTCTTCACCTCCCATCAGTTCAATCAGCCCCTTTACATCATGAGGCACCCACCAGGTGTATTGAGCAGCATTGCTTTCCACCCAGGCATTTCCATAATCGAGTTCGTTAAAAGGTTCTATCCAATTCCCCTGATGATTTTTTGCCCACATCCAGCCCTTTTCTGCATACCATAAATTTCTGTAATTTAATGCTCTTTTGCTGAAAATCTCATAATCGGCGCTTTTACCCAGCGCGTTTGCCAGCTGCGCCAGTGTCCAGTCCTGATAGGCATACTCAAGCGTTTGTCCCGATCCGGCCTGATGGAAGCCGTATCTTGTTTCATTTAACGGATAGGGAACATACCCTTTTTCAAGATAATGTTCTATCCCTCCTCCGGCAAAAGTTTCATGCTCGTAACCTGCTTTAGACATCAACCCTCCCGGAAAATGATTTTTTCGCATTCCTTTATACGCTTTTTCAATATCAAATCCGCGGATACCTTTCATCCATGCGCTCACAATGAAGGGAGTAGATGTGGCTCCAACCATCACATAAGTATAATTACCTCCGGAAGGTCCTCTGGGAATAAGTCCGCCATCGTTATACATCAGCAGCATTGAATTTACAAACGACCCTGTAATTTCCGGGTAAACAAGGTGCCAAAGCGTATTCAGCGACCATTGTGCGCCCCACATTGCATCAAAGTTATGGTGGTTAAACAAAGGTTTTCCGTTATCATCGAGCGGAATCTGACCTGTTCTTCTCTCGTCCCCGGTCATATCGCAGTATTTTCCATTCACATCACTAATTATCCGTCTTCCCTGCAAAGCCTTCCACAAATCGGTATAGAACCTCCTTTTTTCATCTGTTGTTCCACCTTCCACCTCAATTCTTCCGAGATGCCGGTTCCATTCTTTCCGGGAATCATTCACCACCTGGTCAAAATCCCAATGGTCCAACTCGGTGTTCAGATTAATTTTAGCCTGTTCAATACTTACATACGAAATCGCTACTTTCATTTTTCGTACCTCATCGGCTGAAGTTGAAAAACTTACAAATGCCCCGGTTGACGGACCTTCAATCACATTCGTATTTTCAATCCATTCACCATCTTTCCAGCCCGAAAATCGGTCGAATGGTTTGTCGAACTGTGCCACAAAAAATACATGTACCGGCTTTGGCCTTCTGATTGTTGGCGCCATTATGGCATATCCTTCAAGTTCTTCAGCGTTATTCTTCCGGATATATCCGTATTGGGTATCCGACGGCCCGAGCGTAGTAGCGAAGTCGAATAAGATATGGCTGTTTTCCGATTCCGGGAAAGAATACTTGTGAAACCCGACCCGTGTGGTAGAAGTAAGTTCGGCATTTATACCGTAACTGTCAAGAAAAATCTGATGGTACCCGGGGTGGACTTTTTCGTTTTCGTGACTGTAACGCGATCCATAATGGTCGGGGCCAAGGTGCCCTTTACATTCCCCGGTAACCGGCATTACGGGAATGCCCGAAAGCTGCCAGGCATGAATATGGCTAAAACAGCGGATAGTATCAACATTGTACCGGTAACCAGCGCCCCAGGTGCCGTTCACAACCATATCGGGACTCAAATTAACCATTCCGAACGGCCTGCTGGCAGAGCTGAAAAAAAACCAACGCGAATTTGCAGCATCAATCATAGGATAAACAAGATCAACAAGTTCTTTTTGCTGATATTCAATTGAATCGAACTTCGGATTTTTACAGGCACCCATTGTGCACAAAAACGCCAGCAAAGTATAAGAAAACTTAGTCTGCAAATTATTTAATACCATTCGATGTGAAATTATATTTAATACTTCAGGCGGGTATTTCCTCGCCTGAAGTATTTCTCAAATTACAATAGCATTACCTGAAATACCGGTTATTCATCAGGATAACCGGGTGGTGTAAAGTCGCATGTTGTAGAACCGCCGTATCCCAGATTTTGATCCATTACCTTGTCCTTATTGGCATCGATTGCAATGGCCGGGAAAGGATACAGTTTATGGTGGTCTTGTACGTAGTGCATCGACAACGGGTTATATTTTCTGGTCCTTTCGAGGTATTTACCGGTTCTGAGCAAAGTAATTTTTCTCAGTTCTTCGCTAACCAGTTCCCTGCTTCGTTCATCAAGAATAAAATCAATTGATAACTGGCCGCCATCGATCGAACTTGCACCTGACCTTGCACGCACTTTGTTAATCCATTCTGCTGCTTCAGTACTGTTGCCATTCATAAACAAAGCCTCGGCATAAAGAAGGTAAGAATCGGCTAAACGCAGGTGGACCACCGTATGCCAGTCGTTTTGTGAGTTCCAGTCATTGGTGGTATAATCCATTTCCACTTCCCATTTCCGGGAATAAAGGTATGTATGTTTGTTGTACCACTGAACGGAACCGATATCGCTTGGGTTATATGCGAAGTAAGTATAGATTGTATCGCCAATGTAATTTCCATCATCTCCTCTCAGGGTATAAATTCTGTCGGAATGTTGAGTAATTGCCGAATCAACAGGGAAAGCCGGAGGATCTGTGATGTCTCCGTTCTCATTCCAGTCGTAAACAAAAAACCTGCGGATAGATGTATGATGACCTCTGATATCACTGTCTTCGTATATAAAATTGTCTCTTCCATCGGTATTTTCCCATAACCATCGCTCGATGTAATGTCTGCTGTTCGGATTACTCCACGTAGTTTTATATTTGGAGTATAGCTCATAATCGGCTTTGTTGCTCATGGAATATGGAGTAAAATGGTACCTGCAGCGGGCATTGCCTCCATATAATGACCACCAGAATTCATTGTTGGCAATCCTGCCAAAAGAACGATATTCACCGATATATGAATTCATAAGCGCAAAATCTTCTGAACCAGGCAGTACAACACCATTCGCGAAAATAAAAATGGATTCGGTATTGCCGTCCTTCCGGTAGGGTGTTCTGAACATATCTATAATCAGATTGCCGTCTGTTTGATTTGCAGTCCGGCCAAATCTCGAATTCACCAGGCTGTAATCACCGGAGTTACACAACGGAGCCAAAACATCCACTGCTTTCTGAAACTCGCCAAGCGAAAGGTACAATTCGCCAAGATAGTGCCTTGCCGCGGCACCACTCAGGTGGGTTTGATTTTGTCCGAAGAATTCAAGATATTCTACACCAATCGACAAATCTTCTTCCATTTGTGCTTTAATTTCTTCGATGGAATTTCTGTCCCATGCATTGCTGTAAGTCTCTCCTGTTATTTCTTCGGTACTTAACGGCACAGGCCCAAATGCGTATATCAGTAACCGGTAAGCCCATGCCCGTGCAACTCTTGCCTGCCCGATTACTGACCTTTTGTTTTTTAGATTTTCTTCTTCGTTTGAACCTTCCCAGTCAACATCACCTTCAGCCCGGTTGATTATCATGTTGGTGGTATTGATTATTTTATAGAGCCAGTTGTAAACATCGCCCACTTCGCTCCAACCGGGGGAAATGCTTGTAAACCAGTTAACATCGTGTGTTCTTGTTGTTACATTATCGGTATTTTGAACCCAAAGCTGATCCCGGGTTCTGGTATCGCCCCGAATATACAACCGACGCATAAATGAATAAACTGAGTTTAAACCCGATTCAAAACCGGTATGCGTCTGAAAAAGATTTTCAGCATAAATGGCGTCTTTGGGTCCCTCCAAAAGGAAGGTGTCTTCATTACAACTTATTTGGATAAGTAAACTAAACAGGATTATAATATATATTCTTTTCATCGGTACTATGATTTAAAGTTAAAATGCAAAGCGCAAGCCTAAAATATAACTCCTTGCCCTTGGAACATCAGATTGTTGTGTGTATTCAGGATCGAGGCCTTCCCAGTTTGTAAAAGTAGCCAGATTCTTTATGTTGATAAAGGCAGCCAATTCTGAAAATAAAAATTTCGACAGGGTGGCAGATGGAAAATTATAGGTTAATGATACGTCCTGAACCCTGACAAAATTTGCATCGAAATAAGGATACAGTTCTTCCTGTGTAAGGCTGCCGCCATTAATTCCGGGCAGTTTATCAATAGGATTATCGGGCGTCCAGTAAGTCAGATTCATTTTCCGGTCCGGGCCCAATGACCTCATGTTTATCAAATCGTTCTTTTTGGTAACTCCCCAAACGCCGTTTAAAAAGAAACTAAAAGACCAGTTTCCATATTTGAAAGTATTGGTCATTCCGGCAATAAAATCGGGCGCCAAATCTCCAATTATTTGTTTATCCTCCGAACCTCCGATTATTCCATCGCCATTTAAATCCTTTACAATCGGTTTTCCGGGGAATGGTGTTCCGAAAACCACAATTTGATTCTGAATATCTTCTTTTAAAATATGATTGTTGTTTTCATCAAGAATGTACTCTCCATTGCCGTCGAGCATAAAATCTTCTTTTTGCAGAATCCGGTCGAGCGTATAATCGAAGTTTACATTTACCGGGTACCCGATAAACCATTCACTGGCCACATCATCAATATAGTTTCCATCACCGTCTTTTAATCCAATATGCACTATTTCAGTATTATAGGTTGCAAAATTGAAATCGGTTTTCCACAAAAACTTATTCTTATTAATATTTACAGTTGAAAGCTGCAATTCAATTCCGCTGTTTTTTGTTTCACCAATATTACGGGTAATTGATGTTGTCCCGTTTATTGCAGAAATGGTTTCCCTGAGCAACAGATCATATGTACGCGATCTGTAAGCATCAACGGTTCCGCGAACCCGGCCATCGAACATTGAAAAATCGAGTCCAAGGTTAAACGATTTTGTGGTTTCCCACCCAAGATCCGGATTCTCAAGCGCTTCAGGATAATAGCCATAGAGAATATTTCCATTTTCATCGATATAATTTCTCGATGACAATACCGGTAAAGTTGAATAAGCTCCAACCGCTTCGTTTCCGTTCTCGCCATAGGATAAACGTAACTTTAAAACATCGAGATTCCGTACCGGATTTAAAAAACTTTCATTTGCTATATTCCAGCCAACGGCTACTGACGGAAACACACCAAACTTGGTTGTTCTTCCAAAAGCTGAATATCCGTCTCTTCTTACGGTTGCAGTTAACAGATACCTGTCATCGAAACCGTAATTTGCCCTGAACATTTGAGAGAGGTAATTTCTTTTGGAATAATTTGAATTTGCTGTAAGAATTGCTGCCTGTGAAGCCTGATAATATGACATCACATCGTTGGCAAAACCCCGGCCGTTTATCCGGTTGTTTTCGCTGGAATTTTCCTGAGCACTGTACAATGCAGTTAAAAACAGATTGTGGTTTCCGAAAGTCCTGTTGTAGCTTAAAATATTTTCAACTATCCAGGAATAACTGTTTGCATCATTGGTATTCAGAATTCCATTTTCAACAATACCTTCCGTTGTATTCATACCTCTGTAGGTCCTGCTTCTTGCATTATCCCATGAATATCCTGTGTTTAGTTTATAATGTAAACCCTGTATCCATGGAATATCTACATCCAGATAGTGGTTTGTAATAATTCCGGTCGATTTATTCATATTATCAAACAGCAGAGGTTCCAGAGGATTTTTTCTTCGTGTATCTTCCTTTATCGGATACAAATCAATTGTACCATCTTCGTTATATGCATTGTAAAGCGGACTCAATAACAATGCTCCGTTATTGGTTAATCCACCCCACTGGGCTTTGGAACCACTCCGGTCATAAAATCCGAGTTGTGTATTGGTTCCGTAACTCACTCCTTTTATCAGCTGAAGATTTAGGTTAACACGGTAAATCATCTTTTGAAATTCATCGCCCAAAGCTATACCTTCATTTTTCCCATAAATAGCTGACACATAATATTGGCTGCTTTCGCCTCCGCCTGAAAACGAAATATTGTGCTGTTGCTTATGCCCTGTCCGGGTAGCCAGATCAACCCAATCGGTATTTCTTCCACCGCCCGGATATGCAAAATCAGCAGCTATTTGCTGTAGTAAGTCATAGTCCTGAACATACTCCGGGTATTTTGATAAAATTTCTTCTTTTACCTGCCCCCAGGTTTTTCCGGGGTAGCCTGTCATAAAAGCTTCCAGATCGGTATTGCTGTTTTCATCGCCAATATACACTTCATCAATTTGCTGACGAACTGACATTGTGCTTGAAGGTCTGTAAAGCTGATTTGTAATTCTCCGTTCCCAGTTGTCTCTCCACATATCGCTTGCGTCCTGCATGTCGGGCAAATGGGCAATTTCATCCCAACTGTAATACCCATTGTAAGAAACTTTGAGTTTACCTGATTTACCTGATTTTGTAGTAATCAAGATAACCCCGTTGGCGCCACGTGAGCCATAAATGGCAGTAGAGGAGGCATCTTTTAAAACTTCAATCGATGCTATGTCATTGGGATTAAGTTCAGAAAGATTTCCTGAATATGGAATTCCATCGAGTACAACCAGAGGATTGTTACTGGCTGTAATTGAATTTTGCCCCCTGATGATTAATGTGGCATTATCTTCAGCAGAAGAGCTTGTGGTTGTTACATTTACACCGGGCAGTGTGCCCTGCAGCGCCTGAAGAACGTTTGTCTGAGGCCGTTCCTGCAAAATTTCTGTATTAAAAGATACTACAGACCCGGTTATATCACTTTTCTTTTGTGTTCCGTACCCTACAACAATTACCTCTTCCATCCCAACAATATCTTCTTCCAGCACCACAGTAAACGTTGATTGCCCATCAACAGAAATCTCCTGCGTTTTCATTCCCACAAACGAAAACTGCAACGTTTCAGCATTTAGCGGAATATTCAAAGAAAACTCACCACCGGCATTTGTAACCGTTCCAATGGTAGTTCCTTTTACAATTACAGAAACGCCGGGTAACGGAAGGCCATCCGCATCGGTAACATTCCCGGTAATTCCTTTTTGCTGAGGCTGATCGATTACCGGTTTCATATTTTCACTGATCCTAACCGCCTGTCTTTCCAACTCTTTTCTCGGAGCTTTTCCAATCACAATTTGCCGGTCGTTTATCACATAAATATTATCTGTTCCGAAAAAAAGCTGGTTTAGTATTGTTTCCACCTCCTGGTTGGTTACCTGCAAGGTAACTTTGCGGTTTAAATCGACATGCTGCTCCTGGTAAAAGAACAGATATTCGCTTTGATCTTCGATGGCTTTTATTACCTCTTTTACCGTGGCATTGTTCAAATCCAGCGTAAGTTTTGTGTTTTGCGAATAGGAGGTGGCGCTAAATGCCATTGCAGTGCTTATTACTATCAAAAACAGACTTAACCGCATAATTCGCATCGTTTTACGGAGATATTTCAAAATATCTCTCTTTTCTTCATAATAATTCATAATTTTGTTTTGATTTTTATTACTAAATAAGAATTCGCTTGAAACCGGGGTCTGTTGGTCGCACATCCCGGTTTTTTTGTTTTTTTCTAATCGTTTGATTCGTTCTAAATCATAGGCACTTTTCTTTTCAGTTTTGTTGTTTAATTAAATATACACCGTTTTCGTAGTCCACGGAGAAGGAAGCGGAAAAACCGATATTTTTCAGCACCTTTTCCAGGTCGTCGGCCAAATCGAGTTTTCCGGTGAACGTTGGTTGGCCGGAGAGCTTCTCTGTTAAAATATTTTTATTGTAATACCGTTCCAGTTTATTAAAAATGTTGCCGACCGGTTCATTGTCGAAAACCAGGTATCCGTTTACCCACGAAGCATAGAGTTCCACATCTACGCGGTCTTTCTCCATATTGTCTTCCTGTTTGTTGTAAACCACCCGTTCGCCGGGCTGAAGTTCTACTGAGCGGGCAAACCGCTGGTTTTTCGCAGCAGTCACTTTCCCGGAAAGAAGCACCGCCTGGGTAGTGGGATCATTGGCATAAGAAGTGACATTAAACCGGGTACCGGTTACCCTTATTTTCATATCGCCGGTTATCACATGAAACGGTTTGGCTGGATCGGATTCCACTTCAAAAAATGCTTCGCCTGCCAGATAGACCTCCCTTGAATTGCCGGTGAAATTAACCGGATAAGTAAGCTGACTGCCTGAATTGAGCCAGATTCTGGTTCCGTCGGCCAAAGTAATATCCGAGCGTTTTCCGTAAGGAATAATCACCTGAGCCAAAGTAGTTTTCCCGGCCTTTTCCGCAGTATCTCCCAATGAAAGCGTATCGCTGTTAATGGTCAGTTCGCCGGAAGCCGTTTGCCTGATTTGGGTTTGTTCGGTATCAAACTCGTTTATGGTGCCATCGGGTAAAATAACCCTTCCTTTTTCCAGTTGTTCAGCAGTTGCCAGTTCCACGGGAAAGGTTTGCCTGTCGGTTTGGAAATAGTACCACACACCGCCAATGGAAACCAGCAAAAGGAACACGGCAGCAATTTTGGCCGCCATCCAGCCGATTTTGCGAACTGGAGTTGGAGTAGATTGTGCATTTTTGTAAACCAGGTCGAGCCGCTGTTGTGAGAAAGCCGGCTCAACTGCCCGGATAGCTCTAATCATA
>Ga0334898_1003055_pt1 | contig 14122 bp, 15 predicted proteins | sample GraSluR3_MG_10_FD_207228 | JGI IMG/M metagenome (GOLD analysis project Ga0334898, IMG submission 207228) | Sludge microbial communities from methane-producing bioreactor in Wageningen University, Netherlands - Granular Sludge_3_08-R3 | ecosystem: Engineered > Bioreactor > Anaerobic >... | reverse complement strand
CTGAGCATGAATGAGCACCTCTTATAAAGATTATACCCAGTAAAACTAGATAAGTAAAGAAAGTTTTTATGGGTATAACCCTAAAAACTCTGGGAAAACTACCAGTCCTTATGGGTATAACCCAATAATTTTCTCATATAAGAGGACAATACCAGCTTAATCTATTGAAGTTGAGTATCAGTATCGTTCAAACGTAAGAAGATGTTTGATCAGTAGATGTACTGTTGTAGATGATTCTTCTTTGGCTGGAGAAAAGTGATTGAGTTGACTATATATCCGTTCAGCACGTTCGATTGCAAGTTGATAGCGAGTTTTATGTGTAGTTGGATCTATGCCGAACAAGAGAAGAAACAGCTCCTGTGTGATGATCTTACAACCATTGCCATCATAGAATACGCCCATAGCATTTGTTGCTTGATTGATCAGTGTATTGTAATCATTTCGATGGAGAGCACCCCCCTGATGATCACTAAAATGTAAAAGAATCCAATATTCGAAGGATTGATTTGAATACGCGACATGAAAACCTTTTGATAATGCTACATGGATAGCTTCGTTGAAATCTTCTGAAGGAAAATCGTCCTTATCAAAGACGCACCATACTTCATCATATTGTTTTTGTTTGGCAAGGAATTCTGCGCGTCTGACTAAGGAAATTGTATTAAATCCTTCCCCCACTGGATGTATCGTGGCAGATTTGAATTTTAGGGCATTAAAATAGGATGGTTCAGTATTCTTTCCCTCACATACAATCAGAATGGTTGGGAGAACGGAAAGCCCTGGTCGTTTTCTTGTAAGATTGCGTTTCTCTCGTCTTCTCTTTTTCTCTATCTCTCTTGAGGCCATCTCCTCTCCTTCTCGCAGGCAGTATCAGCAAAGTAATTCTGCATAGTTAGATAAGGGATAGCTCCATACTTGCCTTTCAAGTATTTCGCCTCATAATTATCACCTTTGCGAGCATGATTTGATTTGAAATCTGCTAGGGAATAGAGATGGGCGGCCTCAAATCTATCCTTCTCTACAAACCAGATCTGATCTTTTCGAAGCATATTGGACTGCAGGAAGATTGAGTTTTGAGCAGTAATCACTAATTGGGCTCCTTTTGTGTTGATACTCGGGGTGTTGAAGAGAGAAAACAGGCTCAGTACAAGATTTGGATGGAGACGTGCATCAAACTCATCGATGAATAAGGTTTTTCCTTCCTCAAGGGTGTCAAGAATAGGTCCTGCAAGGTAGAAGAACTTTTGTGTACCGTGCGACTCATCCTCATCCATAGAGAACTTCGTCTGACCAATGACTTTGTTGTTTCTATCATACAGGTAGTGCACTGTTTCACATTCAGTATAGACTTTGACTCCTTCTCCTTTTACTTTTTGCACCAGTTGCTCTTTTACTTCAACAGGAATATCCTCTCCCATTGCATCAAGGTCAAGGACCTTTGAGTGTATGTCTTGGATAGAGAGGTCAGCTTGGTTTAAGAGCTGCATAATTTTCTTATGGAAGGCTACTTTGTCATTCATGGCCATGGTATAGCCTTTGTATCCATACTCTCTGATACTTGAAAGAACCGATAGGTTGTGAGTGAACCATTGAATGACTGTGCTACAGATTTCATCGTTGAACTGAGCAGCAACCGAGAGCATGAGTGCATTGTCGCGAACCATGTTTTCACTCTCTAGCAAGATTCCTTTGCGAAATAATTTTTGGTGGGTCTCAAGTGTCTTATCCAACGTATCACGATAAAAGATTTGGTATTCCCTTGATTCTGGTTTGTAAAAGAGCCATTCAGCGATTACTTTCTCACTGGTTACTTCAAAGCCATATCGATAACGAGCATCCTTATGGAGAAAAATAATCTCAAACTCGCTTGGCTCCTGTCTTGTAGACTCAGAGAGAAGAAACGGCTTTGTATCAATTACATCACCTTGCTGTCCTTTCTTTGATGACTCAAGAACAAACTGTCGCATAAAAGCCAAGGAATCAAATAGTTTTGTCTTTCCAGCCGCATTTGCTCCATAGACCACTGCTGATTTTACTACTCGCAGTTTTTTCTCAGGAATTTTCTGGACATTCTCCCTCTCATAGGTTTCCTTGTCATAGTTTGAAGCAACGAAGCTCAAGCGGGCAGTATTCTTGAATACGGTGTAGTTCCTGACGGTATATTCTAAAAGCATTGAGTGTTCCTTTTTTAGACATAAATACGGTTAAAAATACTATTACATACTTATTATTGCATTATAATATGGCATTTTGCAACAGAAAAACGTATAAAAACCGATTTTATAGGAATGCGATTTTACCAATCTATAAAGGAATCATTCAACTGGGGGAATCCCATAAGTTGTATGATTGAACCCGGATAACTATAAAGTAATGCGATCTCTTGTAATTATGGTTTAAAAAAACTATATTTATCGTAGTATGAATACGATAAATGGTACTAAAATAAAGCATCTAATAGAGATCATTCCCAGAGGAACCCTTATCCTCTCTTCGTATCTCAAAGACTTGGGGATTTCAAATGATCTTCAGCAAGCGTATGTAAAAAATGGCTGGTTAAAACGCGTATACAGAGGTGTTTTTATGTTCTTCTCAGATGAGCCCACGCTTGAAGGAGCTTTGTCATGTCTCTCTAACCAAAGCAATCTTGAAATGCATTTGGGTGGATTATCTGCCTTACGGTTACATGGCTACCATCATTTCATACAACCTGACGAAAGCAGCATTGTAGAATATGTGTATAAACCCAGCCAGGATCGGCTACCCGCTTGGTTCAATGCGTTAAATCTGCAGAGAAACATGGAGATAGTCTCTACTTCGTTTCTGAGTGGTGGATTAGGCTTGGAAAGCTGGAAGCACCGTGATTTTACTTATCCGATTGCTACTGCTGAAAGAGCTATTCTCGAATACCTGTTTCTTTGTCCAGAAAGAGGTAGCCTGAAAGTGGCATATCAGATGCTTGAGATGATGGTTGGCCTGAGGCCTGATAGCCTCCAGACACTGCTGGAGCATTGCTCTTCTGTAAAGGTGAAGAGATTGTTCTTATACATGGCCGAAAAGCTCGGACATGCTTGGTTTGACTATCTTGATGTAACAAGGTTTGATCTTGGGCAAGGGAAAAGAGTCATTGAGCCTAATGGGGTATATGATTCCAAGTATGGAATCAGCTTGAGGGATGTTGAGAATGTTTAAGGAAGCGTATTTGGACCAGGTCAAGTTGCTGATTAAGGTGTTGCCGGACATAAGTAAGGAATCCTGTTTCGCTTTGAAAGGGGAACCGTTATTAACCTATTCGTGCGGGATCTTCAGCGTCTCTCCTCGTCATGTCATTGCCTGATTTATATGGGGGTAAGCTCTGTGCAGGTTTGGATCGACAGCATCCAAGAGATTTGTTTGATATCATGTTGCTCATGAACTCAGAAGGCATTTCTGAACATATCCTGGATGGGTTTGTTGTTGCATTATGTGGACATAATAGGCCTCCCTTTGAGCTTCTCTCACCAAATAGACAAGAGTATGCTTCTATACTCGAGAAGGAATTTACCGGGATGAGTGAAATAGCGTTCACAACCGAGGATTGTAATCGAACATTCTCTGCAATGACTAATACAGTAAGGAAAACCCTTACCGACAAGCAGCGACAATTCCTGTTGGATTTTTTTTCTTTATCGAATAGAAGCGAGCATGAAGCAATACCCAATGTCAGTAGGCTACCAGCATTGCGTTGGAAACAATTGAATCTTCAGAGACTGAAACAAACAAACCTGCAGAAATTCAATAACCAGATTGCGCTTCTTGAGAAAGCGCTGGGGTAATGAGGCGTTGCTTCCTTTTCTCTCGCTTCGTTGGGGAATTTAAAAAGAAGGCACTAAGGACTGAGAAGAGTTTGCGTTTTCAATGAATCAGAAAAATAAATAGATACTTAAGAAGACAGGATTGGATGAACTGGTTATTAGGTGTTCTGTTCTGATAGTTCTGATATTATTAAGAGATAAATTTATGTTAGTTGATGATATTTGTTTGCCAGTCAAGGTAGCCTACCTTGACTGCACTGCTGGATATGGAAAGACGTCAGCCCTACAATAATTTATCCGAGACTGCCTCAGAAGTGTGCTCGAGTGCTTCTCTTGCAGGTTTTGACTCTTCATAGAGCGATTCACACAATAATTCAAGCAGAAAGTAGAATGGCAGCTTTGTCCCTAGCTCTGCCTGAAGGGCCGGCTCTCTGATTGAGGTGATCAATGCACTATCTGCGAGTTCCATAAGTGGTGATTTCACATAGTTCGTGAACACAGCAATATGGACATGTGCATGCTTTGCAAGTCTGGCTGTATCCAAAATACTCTTCGTGGACCCTGAATAGGAGAACACAATCAGAAGATCTTTAGGACCGAGCATGCTGATCCTGTAGCCCTGTGCATGCTCGTCCGATTCTATACTCGTATTTGCAAAGCCCATACGCAGGAGTCTGTAGGTCAGCTCCTGCGCAACAGGGTATGAGCCACCAACTCCAACCACCAATATCTGCCTTGCGTTGATTATTCGCTGCACAATCTCAGAAAGTACCTTGTTATCACAATTCCTTGCGGTTACCAACAGTTGTTGCCTGGCTGTACGCAGAAAGTTTTCCGTCCAGGAAGTCCCGAGTACCTCTTCGTCGGTAAGAGGTTCGAGTTGATGGTTTTCTCCTGCTAGTCTAATCTTGAAATCCTGAAATCCTGAGCATCCCAGTTTCTTGGTAAACCTGATGACACTTCCATAGCTTACCCCGCTCTCTTCAATGACTTCAGTAATGGATTTGAACACAATATTGGGAGTCTGTCTTAGATACTCAATAAGTTTCAGATCTGTTGCACTGAAAAGATGATGTTGTGTTTCAATAGCATCCCATATCAACATACCGTACTCTACTCTGTTTTTGTTATCTTTGTCGAATACTTGGGAATTCCAGTCTGCTTGTTCTTTCCACATGCATACGCGATCATCAACGACTGGAACGTTTCCATAACAGCCAGAGCAGCTGCTATGTCATTCCCTGCAGGGCAAGCTATGGTAATAGCTCCCTCCAGGGGCTCAAGCCCTGAAGAGTCAATGACTATGAGAGAACATCCAGTCTTTTCTTGTATGTTGGTAAAACTTTTTGCAAGTACTCCGAGTTCTCCGCTCTGCCTGAATAGCACTACTACAGAGTCCGTTGAAAGTACTTCAAGAGGGCCATGCCTCAGTTGACCTGTCTCATTGCAGAGTATTGGCTTCCCTCCAAGTTCCTCTCCCCCAAGCGCAAACAACTGGGCTAGTGGGCTGAATACACTTCTTCCTGTTGCAACAATGCTGCTTTTCGTATGAAGCAAAGCTACAGCAGCATGCATTGCATCCAGGTTGTTCTGTTTGAAATCTACCATGGCATGTACCGTTTTGGCAGGAAACATTCCCAGTTCTGCACAGATGTATGCCATACACGCAAGCGTCAATGTGACGCTTCGAGTGCCTGCAAAGGCCTTTTCGGCTCCACCTGCTGCAATAATTGCTTTGGTAGCATGGCCGATGGTGCTTTCCTTGTTCAGTGTGATTCCATAGAGAGTAACCCCTTTCAGGTATTGCAAGCATTTGACGGTTTCTACCGACTCTCCCGACTGACTCGTCAAAAGTACCAGTTCTCCCGAGAGAGGAATTGGATCATAGAGAAATTCTGAGGCTGGAATAGCGAGTGCATAGATACCTGCTTTTCTCAGTTGGAGCGCAAACAACGCATTCACCCAATGGGAAGCTCCCATGCCCAACATGATGATACGCGTATTCTGCTTGATGGAATGGGCAAATTCCTTGATCGCACCACCTTGTGTTGCATAGGTGGCCCTTACATCATCCATCTGACGTTCCATTTCAAGAAGAATTGATTCAACACCTGTAGCATCTTCAAGCAGCGGGGTGTATCTGGTAATAAAATCTCTCATATTCCTGTCCTTATTCTATTAATAATCTCTACAAATTCTGCATCGTGTGTGCGGCCATTACAGCAGCACCATAACTTCCCGATAACGCTCCATAGCGTGCTTCAACCAATGTGGTTCTGCCGTATACAGGAAGCATGTCATCCAGTCGATCCTGTACAGGGGGTAGAATATAGTTTCCAATAAATTGATGCATTCCACCTCCCAGTATCACCACCTCAGATGAGAAGATCATCGCCAATGTGGAAATTGCATCAGTTGTCGCGGTAACCAACCGATCCAGAAATTCCGTAGCTTTTTCCCTATCTTCACCTTCCAGTATGGCTTCAGGTGTCATCCCATAGGTAGCGGTAGCATACGCATTTATTGCTGTTCCCGACAGTACGTGTTCAAAGCAATTTGTTCGAGAGCAATAACATTTACCAGGCGATGAAACACTTACGGTCATATGGCCGATTTCAGGATGAATCCCTCCAGGTGTTCTAAATAGCTCTCCCTGCATTCGCAGGGAAACCCCGACACCTGTTCCGAATGTAATCATCATCGTGTTCTCTTGCGTAATCCCGCAATAGTGAATTTCTCCCACGTGAGCGGTATTCGCATCATTCTCTACCAAAACAGGGATGCCTAGCGTAGGCGCGAGCCTATCCTTCAGGCTTTTTCCTTCAAAACCCGGCAATGTATAAGGGTTTTGGATACTGCCGGTATAGATATTTACGGGACCAGTACATCCGATACCCACACACTGAACCTTTTGTCTTTCTTGAGCCTCATACGAATGGACTATGCTGATCATGGTATCCAAGGCTTCGTCGGGCCCACCTGGACCCAACGTCTCAAAGCTTCCGGTATGTAATACCGTGTAGGAGGAATCGATCAGCATATGCTTGATACTTGTCCCTCCGATATCGAATCCTACAAATAGACTCATTCCTTGACGCCTCCCATTACCAGTCCTTTTATGAGGGAACGTTGGAACAGGAACCCAATAATAACCGGTGGTGCACTTGCAAGTACTCCGCCTGCTGCAATCAGGCTGTAGTTGGATTGCCTACCCGATGCCAGATTAGCAATGACCACCGGCAAGGTGATCGCTTGCTTGCTGTTCGTGTACAGCATTGCATAGAAGTATTCATCCCACGCCATGATGAGTGCGAGAAGGGCAACGGTACCAAGGGCAGGAAGCAGCAGTGGAAGAACCACCATGGTGATCCTCTTGAACAAGGATGCTCCATCTATGATTGCTGCTTCTTCCAGCTCGAAAGGAATATTGTCTATGTTTTCTTTGATCAACCAGACACAAAAGGGTAATACAATTGTGCAGTATACAAGCGCTAACGCAAATGAATTATCAAGCCATCCCATTCTTGCCAACATACGATAGAGAGGGAGTGCATATGCCACTGGGGGAAGCATGAAGGTAAAAATAGCAAGCGATAATATGATATTCTTTTTTCCTTTATATCGGGAGAATACCCAAGAAGCTGGGATTGCTACCAGGATTGAAATTGAAACAGCAAGTAATGCTGTTTTTAAACTGTTTCCTAGCCCATGAAGGAACAGCTCTCCTCTACTGTTGATTCCCATGGTAAGGAGTTCTTGGTACGACTCGAAGTTCACTTTTTGTGGTATCCATCGTAGTGGTCGTGTTGTCAAATCGGAAGATGAACTGATGGACATGATAATCAACCAGAGAAATGGTGCGATGATATAGACAAACAGTATACCAACAGCGAGGTAGAGAAGAATTCTTGAAACTTTTATTTTGTGCATACTCTATCTCCTCTACTACTTTTTCTTGGTAAGGATACGCATATAAAACAGTATGAGTACCATAATCAGAGAGACCATAATTACGGCAAAGGCTGCCCCTGAACCCATCCGGGAGTTGGTGAATGCCTCTTGATATATAAAAATACTTCCACTTCTCGTCTTGTTGGCAGGGCCTCCCTTGGTCATGATATAGATGATGTCGAAGACTTTTACTGCCTCAATGATTCGTAACACCAGAGCAACCTGCAAGGAAGGAATGAGATGGGGAAGGGTGATATACCAGAACCGCTGTATTGCATTGGTACCGTCAATCTTTGCTGCCTCCACCTGTGAGACAGAAAGAGACTGCAGGGACGACAGGGCAATGAGTGCTACAAGGGAAAAGTTCTTCCACACATCAGCAAACATGATGGCAGCGAGTGCCTTATCCGCACTGCCAAGCCAACTTATGTATGAGTCAAGGAGTCCTAGTTGGGTAAGCAAAGAGTTCAATGCTCCGTATTCTGGATTGTAAATAAGTCTCCACATAATGGCATTTACTACCGTGGGTACTGCCCAGGGCAGAATCAGGATAGCGCGTAGGAAATTCCGCCCCTTGAACGGTTCGTTCAATAGCAAAGCTACAGCAGTTCCGAGTATCATCTCTGAGGTAACCACCACAAGGGCGAAGATGAGTGATACCTTCATTGCCGAACGAAAACCTTCATCCTGTATCGCCTGCGTGAAATTGTCCAGACCAACAAACACAGTCTCATCAAGCCCCATGAGTGATGCATTGGTGAAGGAAAGCGTAATCGTGCGGATGAGCGGCCAACCGATAACCGTTCCCATGATAATCACCATGGGAACGATCAACAAGCTGTAGTATTTTGTCGATGAATCAGTCATTTGTGTTACATTGCTCCAACTTTCTTCACAGCCTCAGTAAGCGCTACCTTTGGAGTCATATCTCCGTACAGGGCTTTCTGGATATGTTCCTGGAAGATTGCACTTGCTTCCTGATACTTTGGTTCGCTTGGGCGTACGTTCATGATAGAGAATGCAAGCTTGGATGCCTCTACCAAATCCTCACGTCCCTTTGCGATCTCGGGATCATCATAGGAAGCTTCCCAAACAGGGAGTTGCAGGTTGGAATAGGTGTCCTGGACTTCTTTACTGGTCAGGTGTTGGATATAGGCAAAGGCCTCATCGGGATGTTTTGTTTTATTAATCACCGACAGTCCCATGGATCCACTCATTGCAGCATGCTCCTTAACTCCTTTTGCTCCAGGAAGCACCATTACACCGACAGAGTCCTTAGAAAGGGAACTCTCATTTGGGTCAATGGCGAGTGCGTACATGTATGCCCAGTTGAGTGTGAAGGCTGCATCACCGCTGGAGAATACACGGCGGACATCCTCTTCAAGATACTCGATTGAGTTGGGATTCAAGAGCCCCTCATTCTTGAGAGCAACAAGGAACGCCAATGCGGGAACCCCGCTGGTGTCGAGAATCCAGTTCCCATTTGCATCTTGGAAGGATCCACCGAATGCTTCAAGGAAGTTCGCGTAAACACAGATAAGAGCTTCGGCCTGTGCAAGGCTGAAAACGAATGGGTATTCGACGATCCCCTTCGATTTGAGAGCCCTTGCCATTGCAACCATTTCTTCAATGGAAGTTGGTTCGTTTGTGAACCCTGCTCTCTCCAGCATATCAGCGTTGTAGAAGAGATACATGGTGTCAAGGAACCAGGGGAGGCCGTAGACCTTGTCGTTCTTCGTTGTTACATTCCAGCCACCTGCAAGGACTCCGTCCTTGTAGCTTTGGGGAATGCGGTCTGTAATGTCCAGCAACAGGTCCTTGTCGGCATATTCTGCATACCAGATGTCATCGACAAGCACTGCGTCGTATGGATTGTTTGATCCATATGCAAGCAGTGTCTTATTCCGTAGCTCTTCATAGGGTACGAACTCTGTGTGCACTTGAATGTTCGGATTTGCTTTCATGAAGTCTGCAGTCATGTCGTTGACATTCTGTTCAGAGTAGGCTGCTTGAGCCATTCCAAGAAATCTCAGTTGTACAACATCTGATGCTGTCTCCTCTTTTGCCCCTGCAGCAAAGAGTGTGCTGATGCTGAGAATCAACACAAGGCTTACTGCCAAAGTAATCAGTTTTTTCATATGTTTCCCTCCTTTGGAAAATCGTGAAAAGTGAGGTAATTCTGAATAAGAATTCCTACCAAGTGAATTGTATATCCGCATAAATTAATCTGTCAAGGATATTTTATCCACATTGGATCACAATCACACGACTCAGAAGGAAATGCATGCAAGTGATTTCTGAAGCATTTGATACGAGTATCTGTTACTCTACTTGTTTTCTTGGTTTGAACAAGAGCGTAAAAGTAGGACTAGATTTGGCTGTATTGTTAGGGTAACACTTACATGCCGGTGTGTTACTGCCAGCTGATTGATACTCCAACGGAGAAACAGGAAAGGAATCAGCATGATGGTTCCGGTAGACCTTCCCAATCCTGATCATACTTGTAGTGGTAATCATATTGAGCACCAATTTCTGTGCTGTTCCTGACTTAAGACGGGTGGAGTCAGTGAGAACCTCTGGGCCGACATCCAGGAAGATTGCTGTGCTACTGCACATGTCTGGGATTTTGCGTTGCAGCTGATAGCCCCAACGCTTCCTTTCCTATGTGCGTACAGTCATGATTCAAGAGATATGAGCTCTAGAGAGGTTGCTTCAAAGCCAGCGAGCTTTTCCCTTTCCCACATTCAAGGGGAGGAGGGGGTGGGTATCTTCAGAGAGCAGCCAGGTGAACTTAGCCCCTGTTTCTACCAGGTGCTCAATGCTTGATGCCTCACACAACCCAAAGATCAGTCCTTTCTCTTGCAGTAGCTCCAACGTTCTTTTACACTCTGAAAGAAGTACCGGGTAGAGGTTCTGTACCCTGAGTATCTGGGAAGCAAATGCTTCATCAATAGTAGTGTCATCAAGTGGAGCAAAGAAGGCGCAATCGGGGTGTTCAGCGCACAGCGCGATGAGTGCTTCTTTTTCTGTCTTCTTGCTATTTGGCTTTTGGGTAAAGCAGTATATGTATGTACCGGAGAGCTTCCCTTTCCTGATGGCATCCTCGCACTCATTGTTCAGTCTGGTTATCCAGGGGATTGTGCGGTCCTGTTCTGCTTCCTTCTTCTTTCGTGCCAAGTAGGCATTGAGGATGCAGGTGTTGAAGAACCTCCTAAATACTGACGTGTCGATGTCCTGCCAGAAAGAGAGCAGGTACTCATACCAAGGAGACTCCTTGGTATCGAGAACCTCCTGGACTTTCTCCCGAATTTCCTTTGAGGACTCAGTTGCATCAACCGATTCAATGAACTTCAGGAGTTTTGGCAGGTTTTCTTCTGCATCTCCTTCCAGATAGCGCCAGGCCATCTTGGCGATCATTTCATTCCCACGACGTTTCAGTAAGTTTGTCATACCCTATAAGATGCAATGCTTTTTCTCTGCGGGGTATGGTCAGCATCGGGAACCTGTCCCAAAGTTAGACATATGTATTATTCTGTCGGTTTTTCCAGGAGGTGCATGATACGTTTCGTCAGTGCAAGCGATGCCGATGAGAAGCCTTCAAGAAAGGAGGCTGCGCTCGTCGGTGGGGTACGCTCCAACCACCTGTGCAGCGAAGAGAGGAAGAACCCACTGACCAGATATGTTGTTTCATCCCTGTCAAGGGATGGGACATGTTCCATGGAAAGGGAGCGCAGCACCATTGGTTGCATCTGATGAGCAAGATACTCGCGAAAAGAGCCAGGGCCGGTTGTTCTCAGTGCATTGGCGTAGAACGCCCGCTCTGAAGCAAGCGCGTCACAGAGTTCAATCGCCAACGGGAGTGATATTCTCTTGTTCTCCGCTTTTTCTCTGATGGGTCTTCCAATCTCTTCCTCGAAGATCCAAATGACCAGCTCATACTTGTTCTGGAAGTGGTAGTAGAAGCTCTTGCGGTTCAGGCCACAGCCATCGCAGATGTCTGTGATGGTAATCTTCTCAAACGGTGTATGTTCCATACACTGTTTCAGTGATACCGCTACTGCTCGTTTCGTAATCTGGGAGTTGGCCATATATAGAATATGATACTCAGAGAGAGAAACGTCAATAAAAATGGACAGGTGTATGCCTTGACTGCCTCTGTGAGAGCTGGACCATCCATCGGAGGCTCGTAGTTTTACTTCATCGGCTTCTACTGGAAGGGGCAGAGTACCGTGGACTCCTGCAAGGCGTTCTTCATTGTCACCAGGACAAAGGGCCTTCGTCATAGCCCTTCCCATGCTCAGCATGACTTTTCGTCGATACATGCGGTTGTTGCTGCACCAGGACAGTCTATAGATATTCCATATGGGGAGGGGGATGAGACCGTCCAGGTAGGGGAGTCGGGGTACAACGCGCAGGGACAAAGAGGTGAATTCGATGGCAGTAATGGGTATCAGTATCTCTATCCTTACAGCCATATCTGGATTGACCTGACCATCATTCGCACTTCCAACTATCAGAAGCTCAAGTGGTCAGATAGCTACGAGTCCTTGCTCTGGATTCAGTCGAATGAAGAGGCTTCGATTCTGCTCATGCTCTGGCCAGAGCACAGCAAGGGATGGGGTTGGGGACAGAGCCCCGAGTCCTATGCTTTCAGTATTGAGAAAACCGTTTAGGACGGTTTTCCCTTCTCCTGGTTGCAGCAGGTCAGCACCATCTACAATGCCTTGGAAATAGCAAAGCTTGTCTACCATGCGGAGGCTTCAGCAGCTTCCATACGGTTTGCTTCTGATGCTGGTGGGAAACAAGCACAGTTTTACTTCAGGAACCAGTATGGTGATGTCTTTCCGTTCTCTTTGGCCTTTGATGCCTCAAAGCCCAATCAAACGGTAGTTCCCATTACCGAGAATCAGGAGTTCCATACCGATGAGCTGAATGTCATTTCTCCCATTGACGGTAACTCCTCCTCCCAGATGCATGTCTTGGAGGGTGGAGTCTTGGCCTACCTCCCCATCTACCAAGACCCTCCCATGGGGTTGTATACCTCTACCGTCTATGTGTTCATTGAGCCGGTGGAGTAAGCAAGTACAAGCGGAAGCGGGAAGCTTCTTGCTTCTTCAGCCTCAACTACAAGAAATAACCGAGAGACAAACTCTGTAAGCTTGATCCCATATGCTTCACAATAGATACTTAGCGTAGTTGTCGTTGGGTAGTTCCTGTTACGACGCCCTTCTCGTAGGCTGATCGTGCTCTTTGAAAAGGGTGTCATCTCTTCCAGTTTTCCTTGGCTGAGTCCACACTCCTGACGAAGCACCCGAAGGGTCTTTGCTACATGACAGGGCATTACTGCCAAAATGAGGTTCATCTGTTTCTCAACAGAAAAGCACTCTCCCTCTCCATTCTTTTCCTTCTTCCTTCTTCCTTCTTCCTTCTTGGGTGTTGGGTGTTGGGTGTTGGGTGTTGGGTGTTGGGTGTTGGGTGTTGGGTGTTGGGTGTTGGGTGTTGGGTGTTCACCGCGCGAACCGGACTCTGCATAGTCCAGAAAGGTTAGAACGTTGAATCTCAGGGCATGGCAGAGTCGTAGGATCGTATCCAGCTTTGGTCGCCAATCGGGATTTGTGGTGATTTCGGTAATCCACCTGGGATTCGATCCGGTTCGCGCGGTAAGTTCCTGTTCGTCTACATTGCTGTCTTGCATTGCAAACACGAGTGCTTCTTGGAATTGCATATAGGTATCCTCCAAATTTGTTAGGTACCTCCTAAGGGGGATAAGGTTTTGTATTGCTTTAGGGAATTTGGAAAATGATTTTCTTTATAACGGTAGAAGTGGGCTGAAGTTTATCCCTTTTAAAGTAAGTTTACATTTTGTATGGAATTTGTAAGAAAAAACTGACATGTCTTTGCTTATGGTAAGATTCTCTGTCTTATAAGCAGAAGGAAGTGACAAATTTGCGTCAAAATTGTAAAGAAAATCCTAAATCTGAGTTGATGGCAACCAGAAGTAGTGGTAGTATGGTTTCAAGCGTGTGAAGTGGTTAAGGGTAACAACTAGAGACTTCTTGTGTCATAGCTGTAACGTACTACTTCCCTAGCAGGTTTTTCTTCTTGAAGGAAGTTTTTCTTCCTGGCTCGAAGATGTATACCGAGTATGTTCCGGCAGCCGGTATATAACGGGATGGTATTACTGGTTCCTGCATTACCTTCAGGTGGTATGTTGTGGCGAAGCCGTGCATTCTGTTCCCTGCTGTTTCTCACCGAAAACAAGGCACTTATTTCTAGGCTCTGTTTTCGAAGAATATTGAATCGCTATCCCGCAACAGGAAATGGCAATGGTGGCTTATGGAATACCTCCAGATAGGTGGAGCATCTTCCGATTGCTT
>Ga0334898_1003049_pt1 | contig 14136 bp, 15 predicted proteins | sample GraSluR3_MG_10_FD_207228 | JGI IMG/M metagenome (GOLD analysis project Ga0334898, IMG submission 207228) | Sludge microbial communities from methane-producing bioreactor in Wageningen University, Netherlands - Granular Sludge_3_08-R3 | ecosystem: Engineered > Bioreactor > Anaerobic >... | reverse complement strand
CTTCTCTGCTTGCCCATGGCACGTGGCATACCGAATGGTATGACGATACGACGGTGGTCTTCTCAAGGATCCACCGAAAGGATGGATTGCTGCTGGTGCTCAACCGGTCGCTCGAGGACACACATCTCACGATCGATCTCTCCCATAGGCACATCCGTTCCATGTACCACTGGATGACTAAAGATGCGATCGATATCGTCGAGGGCACCTTCTACTGGGATGCCCCGGCACACACGAGTGGATTGTTCATGTTCTCCATGGGATGATCTTCAATCCAATCCGAAGGCTTTGTGCAATTCACCGATCTCCCGCTTTTTGATATGGACCACCTCCCCGATGGCTCGGGAGAGGTAGAGACTCGTTGCGGTGGCTTCGGCAACTTCAAGTCGATCGAAGGCCTTCAGCAACGTATCGCCGGTGGTGATCACACTGTCGTTCTCAATCAACAATGCGGGTGTGCGTTCGTCCAATTCCTTGGCAAACGATTTGATGTCCCGATAGATCATTTCGAACGGAACCTTTCTGATCTCCCTGAGCAGGATATAGCTTTCGGGAATAGTGCGTGGGTCGAACAGCGCATCTGTAATGGCGAATGCCATCAAATGGAGGGGGTGGGCGACCAAAATCGCTTTGATCCCGGGATGGAAACGATAGATCTCTTCATGCAGCAAAACTGCTCTGGAAGGAATCTTGCCCCTCTCCTTCATCCCATCCTTGACCCTCACCAGGTCTTCCACCTGCAGGTACGCACGATCCTTGTTGTACGGAGTGATCAACATCGAACCGTCCGAGAGTCGGACCGAATAGGTGCCGTTGGTGGCATTGAAGAGACCTTGACGATAACTACGCTGTATGAGGGTGACCATGTCCCGGCGTGCGGCAAGTTCCTCCGTACTTCTGGTGTTGAACTCAATATCGTCCATGGTAAGGTGATGGGTGGTTTCGGTGATGGCCAGTTGGCTGGATTCCAATTCCCTCACCGTGCCAAGTCTTTTGGCCACCGTTTCGAGGTGGGCACTCGATTCAAGCGTCTCGAACGTCATGAACGCCCGGAAGAGCGATTCTCCACCAATCACCAGACCATGGTTCTCGAGCAACACGATATCGGCACCGGAGGCGAATTGCTCGGCAATCTTTTCTCCAAGACGCCCACTGCCGGGAAGATCGTATTGAGCCATGGCGACTCCTTCGCAACTTCTGGCCACAGAGGGAAAGAGACGCAATGAGGGGAGTTTCCTCACGATCGAGAATGCGACCAATGCGTTGGGATGGGCATGCAGCACCGCATGCAGATCGGGTCTTGCTCCATAGACGGCCAAATGGAAGGGCAATTCGGATGAGGGCGCGTGCGATCCCAAGGTCTTTCCATCATGGGTGATGCATACGATATCGCCTCTCGTGAGCGTACCCTTGTCGACACCTGCCGGGGTGATCCACACATTGCCCGCATGGTCGCGGATGGAGAGATTGCCTCCGCTGGTGGTGGTCATTCCCCTGGTATAGATCCTGTCCATGATCATCACCAGCTGATCGGCCGGATGCAATAGCGAAAAGTCCATGGTTTCCTCCTCGTATGAATTGTCTCCAAGCATACCACAAACGTGAAAGAGTCGACAGATGTTGACAAAGGATGCGCTCCATGGTAGGTTCATCTTCGTTACGAATACGGGGGGTTAGCTCAGTGGGAGAGCTCCTGCCTTACAAGCAGGCTGTCGTGGGTTCAAATCCCGCATCCCCCAAAATTTTTCTCTCTTCTATTGACATCACTCCTGCGATTTTCCATCATTGGCACATGATCGACAGTGACATCAAACACATCAGTTCCCCCATCCTCACATCGAAGCGGTTGATACTTCGTCCGTTCATCATCGATGATGCGAGGGCACTCTTTTCTTGGGCGAGCGATCCAGAGGTGACCCGCTATCTGAGATTCGAGACCCATGAAACGATCCAAGAGTCACAACGGATCATCAACTTGTGGATGAAAAGTGCCGAACGTCCCCCGTTTTTCCATTGGGCAATGGAGAGGCGGGAGGATCTGGTGGTGATCGGTTCCATCGGTATCGAGATCACCAGCATGCATGACAACAGGGGGGAGTTGGGCTACTGCCTCACCCGTTCGGCTTGGAACCAAGGATATGCGACCGAAGCCTTGCGTTGTGTGCTGGACTTTGGTTTCAACGTTGCCATGTTCCATCGTCTCGAAGCCTGCCATTCGACGAACAACCCCGCCTCCGGAAGGGTGATGGAGAAAGCCGGCATGCGTCATGAGGCTGGACCGTTGCACCACTATTACCGTTCGAACGCCCTTGGGTACCAGGATTCCATGATGTACGTCGCATGCTCGGACACCTGGCAATGATGGAATTTGAACGATTCGTATGGTATTTCTTCATCTACAGCATACTCGGTTATTTCTGTGAGGTGGTCTATTGCAGTCTTCCCGCAAGGCGATTCGTCAACCGTGGATTCCTCTTTGGACCATATGTTCCTGTGTACGGTTTTGGAGCGATCGCCATGGTGGTGTTTTCGGAAACGATCACCCGCAATCCATTGGCAGTGTTCCTGTCGGCGATGGTGGTGACGTCGCTGATCGAATATTTCACCGGCACTCTTTTGGAGAAGCTGTTCGGAGTCAAACTGTGGGATTATAGCCATAGGCGGTGCAATATTGCCGGCAGGGTTTGTATGTTGAATTCCACTTTGTTCGGTGTGCTTGCCGTGCTGGTGGTTTTTTTCATACACCCGTGGTGTGCAACCATGATGGAAGCGATTCCCGAACGCTTGCGGTCGGTAGGAGCATCGGTTATGCTCTTGGTGATGGCAATCGATACCACAGCGAGTATATTCTCGATGGCTTCGTTCACCGATCGTTTGGGTCGTGTGGCACGACTCAAGACTATGTTGGATGCGAGACTGGAGCTGTTGGCCCAGGGACGACATCGACTGGTGGAGACCTTGGACAGTGAAATGGACAAGTTGACCGAACAGTTGCGGCGGTCGGGCAAACGAATTCTCGATGCATTCCCCGGAATTTTTTCGCATGAATTGGAAATTCAACTGCAATCGGTCAAACAGAATATCGAACAGTGGCGGAACAAACGCAAGGAGAAGCGCAAATGACGAGTATGGCACAACGGCTGGCGAATATCCATGCCTCGATTGGGGATGCTCTTGCAGCGTGTGGAAGAAAAGATACGGTTCAGCTCATGGCTGTCTCCAAAACCCACCCCTATGAGGCGGTCGAGGAGGCGGTTTCCAATGGCCAACAGCTGTTTGGTGAAAACCGTGTACAGGAAATCCTCGCGAAGTTTCCCGAAGAGAGGAATGGGTATGAGTTGCATCTCATTGGACATCTGCAGACGAACAAGGTCAGGAAAGTGGTGGGAGCGGTCGATGCGATCGATTCGGTGGATTCGTTGCGACTGGCCCGTTTGATCAGCAAGGAGGCCCAAAGGATCGGTAAGACAATGCCGATCCTTCTTGAATGGAATACCAGTGGCGAGGAAGCGAAATCGGGATTTACCGATGAAACGGAATATTTTACACTTCTGGAGGAGGCTTCCGGATTGCCTGGTATCGAGATACGTGGTTTGATGACCATTGGACCGCTTGTGGATGACGAGAAGACGGTGAGGAACGCATTTGCCGATCTCCGTCGACTCGCCGAGAAGAGCAAGAAGGAATTTCCCCATCTCTCCTTCGCCACACTTTCGATGGGAATGAGCCAGGACTATGTGTGGGCGATCAAGGAAGGATCCACCGTGGTCCGAATCGGTACCGCGATTTTCGGAGGGAGGGAGTATCGATGAAACGGGTTGTCGCAGTCGTGCTGCTCGTGGTGGTGCTCACCATCCCCATATTCGCAGCCGATGTGAAGTATGTGCCCTACGATGCCAACGAGTTCCCCCTGTGGAGCATCAAGTTGCGTCGTGCCGAGACGTTGGCGTTCGGTTCGTTGCCCATCACCTTTGCGCTGGTGAACCTCTCCTATGGTGCGGCCACCTCATTGGGAGCACCTTCGATCTCGAACGATGGAATGAGGGAATCCCTTACCCTGCTGGCAGTGGCGGGGACGTTGTCGATCGTGGTCGCAATCGCCGACTATATCATTGGGGAGATGCAAGACTGATGGCAATACGTGAACACCTGCTCGCATGCGACGTTCCCGAAGGAACGGAATCGGAAAGGATCGACCGCTGGCTTGCCCATCACGACGGATCATTTCCCCGTTCTGCTTCTTCGGATGCAAGGACCATATTCACCTTGAACGGAAAACCGGTGAAAAAAAGTAGATCCGTTCAAGGTGGCGATCATGTGGAAGTGCGATGGATGGAAGAAATCTTCGATACCATCGAGGGCCGCGACATCCCTCTCTCCGTCCTGTATGAGGACGACCACATCCTTGTGATCGACAAGCAACAGTCGCTTGTGGTCCATCCCGGTGCGGGAAACCACGACAATACCCTTGTACATGCACTGGTGTTCCGCTATGGTCCCCAATTCTTCTCTTCGACCACTTCCGAAAGTGAAGATGAGGATGATGAGGAATCCACGATGAGACCGGGTATCGTCCATCGTTTGGACAAGGATACATCGGGAGTGATGGTGATTGCGAAAAGCCGGGCTGCGCATGCCGCACTTTCCCAACAGTTCGCCGAACGCTCCACCGAAAAATATTATATCGCCATCGTGCATGGCAGGATGCCCAAACGAAGAGGTCATATCGACACCACACTCATACGCGATCCTGTGAATAGGAAGAGGTTCCGAGTGGGGAAGGAGGGCGAGGGGAAGCATGCCCGCACCGATTACCTCGTATTGCGGCAGTGGAATGACATGGCGTTTGTCAGGCTGCGACTCCATACCGGGAGAACCCACCAGATCAGGGTTCATCTCGCGCATCTGGGGTGTCCCATTCTTGGAGACCCGATCTATGGTCAGAGAAAGGAAAACCCACAATATGCTTTTATGATGTTGCATGCACTCTCGTTGCGAATCATCCATCCGGTCTCGCATACCTCCCTATTGTGTACCGCTCCCATGCCCGAGCGGTTCAGGGAAGTGTTGAAGCAACGTGAAGGCGGTTGGCTACCCACATGATACGTCTCGCACTGCTCTCCGATGTGCATGGCAATGCAGCTGCATTCAAAGCCGTATTGGACGATATTGCGAACAGGGGAGTCGATGGACATATCTTTCTCGGCGATCTGGTGTTCATGGGGATGCATCCCGAAGCATGTGTCGAAATGCTGGCAAAGCTCGATCCGTTTGTTGTGGTGAAGGGCAATACCGATGCCAATCTGGATGAAATCGAAACATTCGAACCCAAAAATGCGCTCGAACAGCAGATCCTCGATTGCGCCGTCGATTGTGGGAATCGACTGGATGAAGCATCCAAATCCTGGTTGGCGCAATTGCCGATTTCCGATACGTTGGTCATCGGGAATCGGCACATCACCTTCTGCCACGGCAGCCCACACCACTTCAACGACAAGTTGCCACAAGAGGGGCCTTTGATAACAAAGCTATGGGAAGAGGGGTATCGGACGATTTGTTGTGGACATACCCATATGCCGGCAGACGATTCGATCGAAGGACTGCGTATGGTCAATCCGGGCGCAATCGGGTTTTCCTTCGATGGAGACCCCCGTCCCTCCTATACCTTGTTGGACATCGGTTCGGACGTATCCTCCCAAAATGTACGGATTGACTATGACCGCAGCAGTTATTTGCAGGAACTTGACCGGTACAAGGATTCTCCGTTGTATTGTTCGACCATGCATGCGGTTCGTTACGGCAAGGCCCTGCCGTTCAGGTAAGTACGCTCGGATGGCTCAATTGGGCAAGATCGTCACTCGACATGGCATCGATCAACTCCTGGTTGAACAGCTTCTCTATCTTCAGCGCCGAGATCGTTCCATGACCGGGAAAGATGAGGAACCGTTCATCCAATGTGAGCAGTCGTTTTTTGATCCCCTTGAGCAATAGGGCCTTTTCAAGCACTCCCGCGGTCTTTCCGATCCTCCCCGCATAGAGCACATCCCCTGTGAACAGGGCATTTCCAATCTTGTAGACGAAGGAATCGATGGTGTGTCCGGGTATCTGGATCGCCTCAACAGTGATGCCGCTGAGGTCCATGATGGAACGATCCTTCACTTTGATCACAGGCATGTCGAATACCTTTGGTGATCCGGCATAGATCTTGGGGTTGTAGATCTTCACCAGAGTACCCAAACCTTTGGTATGGGCTTCATGCCGATGCGTGATCAATACGTGTGCGATATTGAAGCGATTGCCTTCTATCCTCTCGATGAGCTCGATATCGATATGGCCTGGATCTATAAGGATCGCATCGCCCCCATCCTCGGGACCAATGAGATAGGTGTTGGAATACTCGTTCAGGGAGAAGTGGAAAAATACTTTCATGGTATTACGAGAAACTCGCCTCCTCATAGTTCGAATACTTGAAGGAGACATTGTCCCGATCGGTGAACCTGAAATCGGCATTTTTCAGGTTGCAATCAATATATTTGGTGTTCACCAGATGGGAGGAGGAGAAGTTGGAGTAGTAGAGGTCGGAAGAACTGAAATCGCAATCGATGGCATCCACACCCATGAAATTCGTATGGATGAGCAGGGTATCCTTGAAGGAACAACCGATGAGTTTCGATCCCGCTACCACCGAATGGCGGGCATCGCTGCCATCGAAGGTACAGTTTTCGAAAAGACAAAAATCGAAAAAACAGGCTTGAACCTTGGAATTGGAGAAATCGACATGCTCGAACACACAGCGGGCGAAATCACTGGTGGTCAAATACACTTTGGAGAAATCGACATCCTTGAGCCTGACATCGGTCATCACGATATCGCGGTGTCGATGCTTGTCGGTGATCGAGGCGATCAACGATCTGAGAACCTCTTCGCTGTTCTGGGCATGATGGAGGCATGTGTACATATCCTCCAATGCATAACGGCGGCAACCTTCGACTGCACATGGCACACACTTGAACATGGACCAAGCCTATCAAATAGGAGTGACGGTGTAAAGCAGATTGCTTGCACTCCCCTCCGATTGTCGTTAGAGTATCCTCCATGGGAAAAGAGGTGGGGATCGTCACAAGAGGTATCAACAACATCTACTCGGTGGTACCGATCGATTCGATCGGGAAGGGGCGGCTCGTTCCCCTCCACTCGTGTCGGATCAAGGGAAAAGTGCTGCAGGATGTCGAGGATTCCTACAATCCCATCGCGGTCGGCGATCATGTGGTCTATACCTTGCACCAAGGAAACGAAGGACTCATACTTGATCGTCTCGAGAGAAGCAACAGTTTTTCGCGATGGAATGCGAAACGTGGTACCAACCAGACCTTGGTGGCCAACATGGATCTGATCGTCTTCGTCGCATCGACCGATGATCCTCCTTTCAGGCCCCGCTTCGTCGATAGGGCTTTGGTATGTGCCGGAACCACACCCGTAATGATCGTGTTGAACAAGTGTGATCTCATGTTCAGCGGGGAGATGGATGAACGATTCCGCCACTATGGTGAATTGGGGTACGGGATATTTGCCATGTCTGCCTTTGACGAAGAAGGAATTGCGGCATTGAGAAAACGGTTGGAGGGTAAGCTGGTCGCCTTCGTGGGACAGTCTGGAGTGGGAAAATCGACTGTGGTGAACGCCTTGTTGGGGAATCGTGATGTGCAGAAGATTGGAGACATCTCCAACAAATATCGGCGGGGTCGCCATACCACGAATCATGCGGTCATGCTGGATGCGAATGGTCTCTTGGTGGTCGATACCCCGGGAATGCGGGAACTGATGATACCACATGTGGATCCTATTGCCATTTCGTCAAACTTTCCTGAATTCAGGAAATATTTGGGGGACTGCATGTTCAATCCATGCCTCCATATCCACGAACCTGGTTGTGCCGTAAGGGAAGCGGTGGAACGACATGAGATCCACCACGACAGGTATGAAAGCTATGTGAGGATGATCGCTTCATTGTCACAGAGACCTGAAAGTTGGGAACGAAACAAACGGTGATTTGCAATGGATGGAAGAACTTTGGTCGATTTGGGCCACCACATCATACTTGATGAAGTGCAACAACTGTGTCTCTCGAACGAGGGTCGCCATGCACTGCAATCGGATGTATTCCTCTACGATGCCGATGAACTGTCGAGAAGGCAGGATATCGTCGAGGATCTTATGGAAATCGCAACCTACGGAATTGGACAACCGGTCTCTTTTCCCGATCTCGACGATATTCTGGAAGAGTTGGTGATCCCCACACATGCACTTGATGGAAATCGGTTGTATGATCTGGGAACCTATATTGAAGCCGCCCGAACATTCGTCTCCTTTTGCAGGACACCACGGAAATTCCCCGGCGAGAGTGGAGGTGAAGGACAATCGCGTCCCGCGATGGAACTGTTCGGACCGTTCGATGATCGTCTTGCACAAGTGGCGAAGGAGATCTTCTCCACCTTGGAAAGTCCCGGTACGGTAAAGAGCACACATCCCGCGATAGCCAGACTCACCAAAGAGGTTGAACGCAGACGTGCGGAACGACAAACCTACAGCAAGAATTTTCTTCGTGAACAACAGGGTGATTCGATGAATGTCCAACCCTTGTATCGGGATGGCAGGGTGGTGTTGCCCGTCAGAAGCGACAACCGGTCGCAAACCGCAGGCATAGTACACAGTACCAGTTCCTCGGGAGCCACCGTATTCATGGAACCGTACCGCCTCGTTGAGCTGAACAATCTCGTGGTGATGGCACAACAGCAGATTGAAATCGAAATAGCAAGGATTTTGGCCGAGCTTACCCAAAAGGTACGGTCCGTTCTCGATATCCTGCGGGAACTGCTGCCCGCGATTGCCTTCGCCGATGGACTGTATGCCAGGGGGAGATATGCGAAGCGGCATGCCTGCGTTCGACCGGCCATTTCCGAAGAGGGATCGGTGAAACTCCTTCAGGCACGACACCCGTTGCTGCGCGACAAGGCGGTGCCGATTACCTTGGAGCTCGATCGGAGGATCAAGGCGGTGGTGATCAGCGGACCGAACGCAGGGGGCAAGACGGTAACCATCAAGACAGTGGGGCTGTTTGCCCTCATGCACCAATCGATCTATTTTGTCCCTGCTGCCGAGGGGACCGTACTTCCTATGTATCGAACCATATTCACCGACATAGGGGACGACCAATCGATAGAGGAATCGTTGTCGACCTTCAGTGGCCATATGAAGAGGATAGGATCGATCCTCTCGTCCTGCGACGACTTTTCGCTGGTGATACTCGACGAGCTCGGTAGTGGTACCGACCCTGTGGAGGGATCGGCACTCGCGAGGGCAATACTAGAATATTGTGTATCCCACGCTGCGCTCACTTTGGTCACCAGCCACCATGGGGTCCTCAAACAGTATGCCTATGCGCATCCCGACCTTTTGAATGCCTCCATGGAATTCGACGGCGAGACCCATGAACCGACCTTCAAGGTGATCAGTGGCCTTCCAGGTGAAAGCCATGCCCTCGATACCGCCAGAAGGATGCGATTGCCAAAACAGGTGTTGGAACGCGCGCAATCCTATCTTGGTTCCGAAACGATGGAGATATCCACGATCATCAAGGGACTGGAGGAGAAGCGGCGTGAGGCACAATTGCGTGAACAGGCTCTCGACGCCAGGGCCCGCAAGCTGGGCGAGGATATCCGCCGCAATGATCTCAAGAGACTTTCTCTGAAACAGCAGGAACAACTGTTGCGCAACGAACAGATCGGGGATCTCTCCAGATTCATCTCGGAAAAGCGCAGTGAACTCGAAAATCTTGTTGCCCAGTTGCGTGAAGGCGAGATCACCCGTGAGAAGACCAGAAAAGTGAAGCGATTCATCGCTTCCATGGAGGAGAAGGAATCGGAAAGTCGCCGTAAGGTTGACGAGATGGAGGACCTGCCCGAGGAGAATGATGGGGAACATGTGTTCGAGGTGGGCATGGATGTGCTTGCCGGACCTCACAAAAGGGAAGGTCGTATCGTTCGCAAGGAAAAGAAAGGAAAATGGTTGGTTGCGATCGGACCGATGAAGTTTCCCATGGATGAAAAGGATTTGAAACCGCTGTCGACGAAGATGGCGAAGGAAAGGAAGAAGGTTTCGGTGTCCTATGAATCACGATCGGTTTCTCCAAGACCGACACTCGATGTGCGGGGGATGACCTTGGACGAGGCCATAGAGGCGGTGTCGATCCAGATAGAAGGAGCATTGGTCCATTCCATGCAAAGTTTTTCGGTGATCCATGGCATGGGAGACGGAATATTGGCCAAAGGAATCCATGAATATCTGGGGAAAGTTCCCCAAGTCGCGAACCATTACTATGCAAGACCCGAGGATGGTGGTTACGGAAAAACCTATATCGAGCTATACTGAGAAGAGGAGAGTGCCATGACCGATTATATGGAAGGAAGTGGATTGCAATACCATGTCCATCTCAAGAAGGGGGATGTGGGACGGTATGTGATTTTGCCCGGAGATCCCAAACGGTGTGCCAAGATCGCACGCTATTTCGATGATCCCCAATTGGTCGCCGACAACCGCGAGTATGTCACCTACACCGGCTATCTCGATGGAGAAAGGGTGAGTGTCACCAGTACCGGAATCGGTGGACCCTCGGCATCGATTGCGATGGAGGAGTTGTACCAATGTGGTGCCGATACCTTCATTCGCATGGGAACCTGCGGAGGGATCAAACTGGATGTGACCGGAGGAGACGTCGTGGTGGCCACGGGAGCGGTGCGAGCAGAGGGGACAAGCAGGGAATATGCCCCCATTGAATTTCCCGCAGTGGCCCATATAGATGTGATCCAAGCCCTGTCGTTGGCTGCCGTACAGCTGGGGAAACGGTATCATGTCGGAGTGGTGCAGTGCAAGGATTCGTTCTATGGACAACACTCTCCGGAGACCAAACCGGTCTCCTACGAATTGGAGCAGAAGTGGGAGGCATGGAAGAGATTGGGAGTTCTCGCCAGCGAGATGGAATCCGCCGCCCTTTTTGTGGTGGCGAGTTATCTTGGGGTTCGCTGCGGCAGCGAGTTCTTCGTGGTCGGCAATCAGGAAAGGGAGAAATTGGGGATGGACAATCCCATCTTCCACGATACCGAAACGGCGATCGAGGTCGTCATCCAAGGGGTGAGGAACCTGATCGCCGCCGACAGGTCACATTCCAGCTAGAGTCCTACCCATTTCACGCGCCTTCTCCAAAACCTCCGAATCGGGATTCCAATTGTTGCGCAACGGCTCATGCACCATCTCGTAGCCTGCTTTCGCAAGGAAATCGGCCATCTTCGCAGGAGCTTCCCCGGTCCATCCGTAGCAACCGAAGGTGGCCGCCTTCTTGTGCTTCATCTTCAATTCCTTGAGGAAGTGGAGGAAGCCGGCCACGCTTCCCAGCATATCGTTGCCTACGGTCGGAGATCCCATCACCACCATCTTGGATCGGAAGATGTCGGTCACGATATCGTTCTTGTCGGTCTTGGAAATGTTGTACACCTTCACTACAATCGAAGGATCCTTCTCGACGATTCCCTCTGCGATCGCATCAGCGAGAGCCCGAGTCCCTTCCCACATCGTATCATAGGCGATGGTGATGCGGTTCTCCTGGTAGTCGGAACACCATGCGGCGTACTTCTCGATGATCTGCATCGGGTTGTCACGCCAAATGCAACCGTGGCTGGTGGCGATGATGTCGATCGGGAGATTCATGGAGATCACCTCATCCAATTTTTTCTTGAGTATCGCACTGAACGGAGTAAGGATGTTGGCATAATACTTGATCGCTTCGTATTCGAGGATACATTGGTCCGCGAGATCATTGAAAAGACCGGCATGGGCATAGTGCTGTCCGAAGGCATCGTTGCTGAACAGGATGTTGTCTCCGGTTAGATAGGTGGCCATGCTGTCGGGCCAATGGAGCATGGTCATCTCCACGAACACCAGTTGCTTCCCATTGCCGATATCGAGTGAGTCGCCTGTTTTTACCGTATGGAAATTCCATTGCTTGTGATACTGTCCCTGCAATGAAGATACCGCCTTGCTTGTGCAGTAGATGGGTGTGTCGGGAATCTTCTCCATCAACGCCACCAGGGCACCACTATGGTCGACCTCTCCATGGTTCATGACGATCGCATCGATTTTGGACAAATCGATCTCCGTTTCCAGATTATTCACGAAGACTTCGGCATAGGGTCTCCACACTGTGTCGATGAGTACGGTCTTCTCCTCTTTCACGAGATAGGAGTTGTAGGACGACCCCTTGTGGGTGGAGTAATCGCTGCCATGGAATCGTCTCAATTCGTTGTCGATGAATCCAACCCAATCCACATTGTTCTTGATATTGATATGCATGGATACCTCCCCAAATGATATTGCTTTCGACAGTATACCACGTTACGTGTGCTTCCGGTAGGAGATCGCCATTTTCGGACAGACGGAAGCACATGCTTCACATTGGTGGCACAATGCCGGATCGATGTTGGCCTTGTGGGTCCCTTCGGATACGGTGATCGCTCCCGAGGGACAGACTTTGGTACAATGTCTGGTTCCGACGCACAGATCGTGGTCTACGGTTCTGCTTCTTCGGGCGAATTTGCCACCCCATCTCAAAAGAATGCTGTAGGGGCACAATCCATTGTGCCATACGGGACTTTTGAAGAAGAGGGTGACTACAATCGACAATCCGAACAGTATGGGCAGTATGGGCAGCTGCACACCAGCTGTGCTCTTTGCCATAACCATTGCCAACAAAGAGAGCGCGAGCGTGAGGAACGGCAACTTCGGACTTTCCAGCCAAGCTGGTGTGCACTTTCTCTGCAGACCAATCTTGCGGGAGAACTTCTGCACCGGTCGCATGACGGTGTTCATGGGACAGACATACCCACAGTAGATCCTCCCGAAGAAGGGTGACAGCACCACTCCCACGATATAGATCATCAACCAGAGTTGAAATCTACCGGTGAACATGAGCAGTAAAAACAGCGCAAGGAACCCTATTCGAATGAACAAACCCAATCTTCTTTGCATAATGGTATCTCCTTGGGTTCGATGCTACTTCAAAAACACCATTCCCACATGTTACATTTGTTACACTTTGGAGCAGGTATGAAAGTAGCAAGGGTGGGTGCCGAACAATTGAAACTGACGACTCTGGGAGCCTCGCTTGACGACAGTACGGTTTCGTGTGTAATCGAACGCGGCAAGATTTCCCTTGTGGAGTATTCGCCGCGGGAAACACTACATAGGGAAGAGGACCGCTGCGATGGCATCGAGATATTGCTGGAGGGAACCTGTGTCATAGAACGGGTTTCCGAAGAGGGGGAGGTGTTCACTGTGGCCAACTTCGGTCCCGACAGCCTCATAGGGGGCAACATCATCTTCTCCTCCAAGCCATTCCATCCCCATACGATAGTCTCCATGGGTACCACACGCCTGGTCAGAATACCGAAGGATGAACTGTTTTCACTGCTGGGCAAACATACTGGCTTCCTCTCCACTTTCCTACTGTGCATGAGCGACAATTCGGTGATGATCAACAATCGTCTTGCGAGCATGGTGCAACTCACTTTGCGTCAACGGTTGCTCGCCTACCTCGATAATGAACGGTATGGACAGGGTTCCTGTACCGTGACATTGCCCATCACCAGAACCAGGCTCGCACAACTGATGGGAGTGAGTCGTCCAAGTTTGTCGCGAGAATTGTCCAATCTGCAAAAAGCCGGTCTGCTGCGTATCGAGGGAAGGATGATCACGATTCTGTAGTTCGTCCGATATCGCCTTTTTCCCTCTCCCAGTGTTGTATTTTTCAAGATGTCCGTTTATAGTGGGTGCATATCAAAAGGTAGGATTGCATATGGAACTGCAGATTCAGGATTTGGTCGAATCGATCAAACGTGATGGAATAGCGGAGGCGGACAAACGTGCCGCCCAAATCATATCGGAAGCCAAGGAAAAGGCCGACGAAATGGTGCGCAACGGAGCTAAAGAGGCTGAAAGACTTGTGGAGGAGGCCCGTAAGGAGGTCGCCGTCATGAGGCAAAGTGGAAAAGCCGCCGTGGAACAGGCCGGTCGTGATGTCATTCTCTC
>Ga0334898_1003044_pt1 | contig 14150 bp, 10 predicted proteins | sample GraSluR3_MG_10_FD_207228 | JGI IMG/M metagenome (GOLD analysis project Ga0334898, IMG submission 207228) | Sludge microbial communities from methane-producing bioreactor in Wageningen University, Netherlands - Granular Sludge_3_08-R3 | ecosystem: Engineered > Bioreactor > Anaerobic >... | reverse complement strand
CTTAAAAGCTAATCCCATAATTGCAACTTTAGGCTTTCTTCCGTTTTTCAACATGAATTCAAGCATCGAACTACGAATTTTTTCGGCACACCAAAATGATTTGTAGTTGTTTATTTCACGTGATTTATCTATGATTTGCGATTCCATTGGGAAGTCGGAAGTAAGAAAATAGGGATCGACAGCAATACAGTGTCCACCAACTCCACAACCTGGCTGAAGGATGTTTACCCGCGGATGTTTATTTGCAAGTGTAATCAATTCCCAAACATTAATGCCGGCTTTATCACATATCAACGAAAGTTCGTTGGCAAAAGCAATTTGTACATCACGCGATGAATTTTCAGTCAGTTTACACATTTCTGCAGTTCGGGCATTGGTAGCATGAAGAGCGCCTTTAACAAATGTGGAATAAAATTCCTTTGCTTTTTCAGTCGATTTTTCGTCGATACCACCAATCACTCTGTCATTGTGTACCAATTCGTGAATTACATTGCCAGGCAGCACCCGTTCTGGACAATAAGCCATGTGGATCTTTCCTTTTAATTCAGGACGTTCTGAAAAAATCAATGTTGCCATTTTATCTGTAGTTCCTACCGGCGAAGTTGATTCTATTATGTAAAGATCTCCTTCTTTTAATAATGGGATTACTGCTGTTGTTGCCGCTTCCACAAATGAAATATCCGGCTCGTGGTTGCCTTTGAATGGTGTAGGTACTACAATGAGATAAACATCGCTGGTTTCCGGCTTAATCGCTGCACACAGGTTTTTTTGTTCAACAACTTTTTTTACAAGTTCGGCCATTCCTGGTTCATAAATGTGTACCTTGCCTTTATTAATGGTTTCAACAACATTTTGATTGATATCAACTCCCAGTACTCTAAAACCTTTCCCGGCTGTAATAGCTGCAGTGGGCAGGCCAATGTAACCCAGCCCGAGAAAACAAATTTGATTGTATTTCATATTTTTTTAAGTTTGAGAATGGACCATCAGGAGTGTTTCTTCCTTTTGGGAATATTTAAGAATAAAATCGGTGATTCTTTCACTTGCTTTTCCGTCTCCATATGGATTGGTGGCCTGAGACATGGCATGATAATGTGCTTTATCGTCAAGAAGATGTGAAACTTCCTGTACAATTTTTTGTTTGTCAGTACCAACCAGCAAAACTGTACCAGCTTCCAAAGCTTCGGGTCGCTCGGTAGTCTCACGCATCACCAAAACCGGTTTACCCAATCCTGGCGCTTCTTCCTGAATTCCGCCCGAATCAGTGAGTACAAGGAAACTTTTGTTCATCAGGTAAACAAATGGCAAATAGTCGAAAGGTGCAACCAGATGTACGTTTGCAAGCATTTCGTATTCATTGTTTCCCAAAATATCGAAAACCGGAGTTTTTACATTTGGATTCAGGTGTACCGGATAAACAAAGTCTGCTTCAGGATAATTCAGAGCCAACTCTCTTATTGCATGACAAATATGCAGGAACCCATCTCCGAAATTTTCTCTTCGGTGACCTGTAATGAGGATGAGACGACGTTCTTTGCCCCATTTTGCTATAAGACTTTCCGACAATCCATATCCGGCAATTTTTTTCAACAGTTCTTTCTCTATTCCTTCAATGGTTTTTATTTTTTCGATTACCATCTGAAGTGCATCTATAACAGTATTCCCCGTTACTTTTATTATTTCTTTTTTGACCCCTTCACGAATCAGATTGTCGCGACTAAGTGGAGTTGGTGCAAAATGCACAGTGGCAATTCGTCCTGTAATTTGCCGGTTCATCTCTTCCGGCCAGGGACTGTATATATTATGTGTCCGCAACCCTGCCTCAACATGGCCAACCGGTATTTGCTGATAAAATGCAGCCAAAGCCGTGGCAGTTGATGTGGTAGTATCGCCGTGAACCAACACCATATCCGGTTTTTCTTTGGAAAGAACTTCGCGCATACCAGTCAACACTCGCGAGGTAACGTCGTACAAATCCTGACCGGCTTTCATAATGTTGAGGTCGTAGTCGGGAGTAATTTCAAAAATCCTCAAAACCTGGTCGAGCATTTCCCGGTGCTGGCCTGTAACGCAGACTAACGTTATAAATTTTTCCGGTTGCCTTTTTAATACTTTCACCAGAGGCGCCATTTTTATCGCTTCTGGGCGGGTACCAAAAACAAGTAGTATTTTTTGTTTCATTTTTAAAATAGTTTATTATTTCTGAAGTACCATGAAAAGGCATAAAACATCCAGGCTTGTGCCCATCTCATGTAAGGGATTTTTGACGAAATGCCTTTTTTCATTTGATAATAAAAATAACCTTTTTGATTTTGCATGTTATTTATGGTCCAGTCCAAAACTTTTTCGGTGATTTCAGTTTGCGAATTTAACAAGTCGGTTTTTGCCAGTGTTACCAACAATTGTGCAGGAGAGTGAATATCAATTGGATATGTTTTATTATGGTAATATTTCGAAACTCCATCTTCACAGAAGAAATTTTCAAGATAAAACTTTACTCCTTTTAGAAAAGCCTCGGATGCAGAGGTATCCCCTGTGTACTGGATATATTCCCAGATACATTCAAGATTAAAGCCTGTATGGTAACTGTCGATCCAATTTTGAACTCCGGCAGCACCGTAAATCCATGAACCATTTTCATCTTGAATCGCGATGCATGCGTTGACTACTTTCGCAGCCAGGGCTCGGTAATCTTCATTTTTATTGTATTTAAAAGAACGGGCGAGCAGTCGTGCTCCAAGCAGCGATGCATTGTAAACCTGAGAACGATCTATTGGCGAATAGGAAAAAAGAATATTTTCTCCGTAATCAATCCGGTTCAAATCATTCATCACAAATTGAGCTGATGACAAAGCCGTTTCCAGGTATTTTTTATCGTTTGTAATTTCGTAGGCATTAAATAAAGCGTCGGCACAAAACGAGGTTGCCACAACGGTAGGTGTATATTTTGGTTGAAAAAACACCCGATTTTGCCAGTCGAAGTTGTATCCCCAGCAGGCACCGGAATAACCTTTGGATTGCAGGCTGATTAGCAACTCGGCCAATTCCCTGATTTTTGAGTCGATCTCTTCTTTTGTCCCGAAACGGGTATCGCCTTCTTCTGCCATTTTGTGAAGGTTACAGTACCCTGTCAGAAACAGCCCGATCCCTTTAGAATTGTAATCCTTGGAGATGATTAGCAGTTTCCGCAGGTTTACCGGATTGCGTTTAAACGCCTGAATCCAAGCCAAACGGGCTATTCTTAGATGTTTAAACGGCGTTGCCTGAAAAATTTTGGAGTTTAACCCGTCATATGGATCCCATCCTTTAAAATTTTCATGCTCGCAATAACTTTTGAGTTTTTTAAAAGAAATTGATATTTTAGAATTTAACTGGTGTTCCATTTTCCTGAATTGATTTTATCGCTGCAAAAGTCGCTTTGGTTGTTGCAAAAATCTGGTCCATCGGAATAGGAGAATCGCCCTCTTTTAAATGACCAATGAACTGTTCAATCATGTTTTTTTGTCCTTTGTTTTGGGCAAATAGTTTTGATTTCTGAGGTTTCCCGGAACCATAAATAAAACATTCTTTAAAGTCGTTTATTAGGGCAGTTGTGCCTTCCGAATAAACTTCGAAATATTCTTTTTTCAGCGATTTGGCTCCATTCGCATAATAAGCCACAACCCCGGTGGAACCGTTTTGAAATTCAATTATGAGGTTCACAGTATCGTTTAAATCCTGGTTATCAGGCAGCGCCGAAGCCATGATTTTTACAGGCACGCTGCCACACATATAAACCATTAAATCGATAAAATGACAGACCTCCCCAATAATTCTTCCACCGCCAATTTTCATGTCCTGAATCCAGGAATCAGCAGGTATATTGCCCGCATTTACCCTATAAATCATCGACATTTTACCATTCCCGATTTTTTTCTTCACAAGAACTGCATGCGGTGAAAAACGGCGGTTAAATCCTATCATTACTTTTTTCCCTGTTTCAACAACCAGTGATTCTATCTGTTCGAGTTCTTCCAGATTAAGACATAACGGTTTTTCAACAAATACATTTTTGCCGTTTTCCAATCCTTTAATTACATATTGCGCGTGCGAATCGTGACGTGTTGCGATAAATAGTGTGTTTATTTCCGGATTTTTAATGATTTCGTTTTCATCAGAAGTACAGAATTCAAATTTAAACCGTTCGGCAACACGTTTTGATGTTGTACCTGAGTTTGTGATTACTCCTTTCCGCACCACATCTTCGCTATTGGGCAAATTCGGTAATAAACTCCCTTGGGCGTAGCTACCGGCACCCACAAATGCAAGATTGATTTTTCCTGTCTTTAAACTGGACCCAACTCTAATTTTTTGGTGTTTTGGTGTTTTTGTCACGTCGTATTCCAGTACAATACCGAGATAAGGTTCGCTGCGGCTGGTAATCATATCGTAAGCAAGCGGAGCGTCGTCAAATTTAAAAGTATGAGTGGTTAAATACGTCAAATCAATACTTCTGTTGCTGATGAGTTTCTGAAAAGCTTCCATATTGCGCTTTTCTGTCCAACGAACATAGGCTGCCGGATAATCAATTCCTTTTTCCTCATAGTTCAGGTCATAACGACCCGGTCCGTAGGAGCACGACATTTTCAGGCTAATTTCTTTTTTATAGTAATACGGATCGCGGTCAAAGCCCGTCGGTACATCGCCGAGAATGACCACTGTGCCTCTTTTTCGTACGATTGCTCCTGCAAAATTTACAGGGTCGAGACTGGGTGTTGCCGCTGCAATAATAACAGCATCTACGCCAAGTCCTTTTGTATAGTCTTCAATTTTATCATTTATTCCAGGGGTATTTCGAACCAAAGCCAGATCGACGCAATGGGAACCTGCTATTTTCACAGCGCTTTCACTTACATCAATACCAACGACCCTTACTCCTGACGCTTTAAGTTGCAAACATGCCAATTGTCCTATCAATCCTAACCCGATTACGGCACAACTTTCGCCCAGCCGCAAATCGGCCTGTCTTACACCTTGCAACGCAATGGCTCCGAGGGTGTTGTAACAAGCCTGTGATAAATCGGCATTTTCTTCCAGTTTTATGCATAAATTGACCGGAACCGTTATAATTTCGGCGTGAGATGCGTAACCAAGCCCTGCACAGGCAACTCTATCTCCCACTTTAAATTCAGTAACATCGTTGGCAACTTCAATAATTTCTCCCGCCGAACTGTAGCCTAGTGGAGAATAGGCATCCAGTTTTTTCATAACTGCCCGGTAAGTTTGTACCACACCTTGTTTTTTCAAAACTTCCAAAACCTGTTTTACCTGTTGCGGGCGTTCTTTTGCTTTCCCGATAAGGCTTTTGCGTGCTGCTTTAACTGTAGATCCTTCTGTTCCTGCACTAATGAGCGAATAATGATTTTTTACCATTACCATACCTTGTCCGAGTTGTGGCAACGGAAGCTCCTGAATTTGCATCTCTCCGGATCTGAGTTTTTGAGTGAGTTGTAACATATTTTATTTTAAAGGTTAAATAATTTCCATTGATGAAGTATTTCTTCAATCTGATATTTTGATGTTTTGACTGATTCAAGATGTTTTTTTAGTTCGGTTTCGGAGAACCTTCGTTTTACAGGCCTGCACGGTATCCCCAAACATATTGAATAAGGTGGAAGCGGCTTTGTTACAACACTTCCTGCTCCAACTACAGTTCCTTCAGATATTACTGCGTTGGGTAAGATAGTAACATTGGCGCCCAGCCACACGTCATCCTCGATAGAAACACTGCCACATATTTTATCATATGATACTTCGAACATTGACTGGCCAACCACATTCGATTTGTGATTTGTACACTCAATTACAAGATTGGGCCCCGCCATAATATTGTTCCCAATTTTCAGGTTGTTTGCCGAGATGTGAAAGTTGTTTGATACAAAGACATTGTTTCCCAGGGTTATTTCTTCGGGATGAACAAACCTGCCGCCACTCGACAGTTTTATATTCTTACCTATTTTGGCTACTTTAAAGTAAAACTTATAATAATATATTCTTTGAATAAGCTCTCTTGCTATTTTCATGGTTACAATCTCCGATTGGATTTATTGCAAAATAGATTCGATATAGTGTGTTGCTGCTTTTTTGTCTGTTAATTCAGAAGCAGTTTTTATGGCATTGTTTGAAATGGCGGTTAATTCGTCCGGAGGCAGTTTCGAAATATTTTTTAATAAAACGGCAAGTTCGTCATGATTTCCGGCATTACAAAGGAATCCATTTTTACCATGTTCTATAATTCCGTCAATCCCTTCGCCCTTCGAACCAATAGTGATACAACCTTTACCCATTGCTTCGAGATATACCAATCCCAAAGTTTCGCGTTTACTAATCATTATAAAACAATCGGATTGATTCATTAGTTGAAATACCTCATCCCGGGGAACACGCCCCATCATCGATAGTTTACCGGAAATATTTAATTTTGTTGCCAAATTTTGAATTTTCTCTCTTTCAGGTCCCTCTCCAATAAAAGTGATGTGAAAATTTTCACCCTTAAAAGTATGGCTTATCGCTTCAACCAGAATCGTCGGGAATTTGCGTGGAATAAGCATCCCTACGAAAAGAAAATTTTTTATTCCGTTTTTAAATGTCCGAACTGGCGGATTTAAATTATCTGCTGGTATCCCGGAATAACAAAGAAACGACTGTCCGGCTTTCCCAAATAACCGTTCAAATCGGCTTTTTATATCTTTGGAACGAAATCCCCAAACGTTAATTGACCTGACTATTTCGTTGGCCACATTCCCGTATATTTTGCTTATAATTTCCACATCGTTGTGCAACACAACACTTGTTTTTGATTTGTATAACTGACCCAATTCTTTCACCAAGAATAACTGCGGATTCGCCCAGTGTCCGACAATAACATCTGGTGTAAAGCGTTGATTTTCTATTATTTTTTTTATTTTTTTAAGTTGTTTATTCTGTGTTTTTTTTGAAAAAAATGCTTGTGGAAACTTTTTTAAAATTGGAACTCTAAATACTGGTACCTTATCTAATATGTAGTTTTTTTCGGTGGCGAATTGTTGAGTAGGAAATTTATAGTCATAATGTTTCGCGATTAAGTTTTCAAACATTCTGAATAGATAATGAATGATCTGATGATAAAAAATAATATTGTGAACAACCAATACTTTGTACCCCATGTTTACCCATTCTCTGGCAAAATAATGCACAACTGGTGTAATATCGTTGGGCAAATCGTCGGCAGGATAAACCGATGTTAAAAGCAAAATATTTTTCATAAACTAATTAGTTTGTTTCCATATTTTTGGGAATAACAGCCTGAGATGAATTGTGAAATAGTGAAATAATGCCGGAGCCAATCCAATGTATTTACGTTGAAAAACCAGGGTTGATTTTGGTCTGCCACCAAGCGGGCTTATAAAATTTTTCCAGCGTGTCCTAAACGGGTATTTGGGGTTGCACCACCGCGGCAATTCGCTGTGCCTTTCACACATCCCTACAAAACCGGAACTAACAAATGAATGAATACCCATTTTTTTTGCCCTTAAACCATAGTCGAAATCGCCCTGGTCATGATGATAATAAGGGTCCAAAAAGCCTACACGCTTAAAAACCTGTTCCGGAATGAGAACCACATTCCCGTTAAAGTATTCGCACAATTGGAGTTCTCCGGATGGTTTTAAAATTCTTTTTTTGGTGAGACTGATGTAGCCGCTATAAGTTGTTTCGCCTGTTCCCGACCGACATGCTCCAACAATAATGCTTTCGGGATTTCCTATATTCCGAAAATTTTTCATAAGAATTTTTATGGCATTCTTTTGCAATACTACATCATCATTCAGCCAAAGATAAAAATCGAACCTAGATTTTTCGGTTGCTTTTTTCCATGCGAGGTTCATTCCACGATTCCAAAACAGGTTGCCGGTTCCTTGAATCACATTTGCCTGAGGAAATTGTGTTTTAACATCATCTCCGGTTCCGTCAAGTGAGCCATCATCGACCAAAAAAACTTCGATTTCATAATTTGATGGCAACGTTGCATCAAATAAAGCATTTAAACATTTTAATGTTTTGTCCTTCCTATTGTGGCAGGTTAGGAGAACTGCAGTTTTTATTTTTTTATTACGTTCCAAAATCATATTTTTTATGTTGAGTTGTTTGGCGTGTAGAGATAAATGATTGATAATTAAAATGAAAACAAATTTTGGATTTTATTTTGAATAGAAATAAGATTTAATAATGTATAATTTGCTCTCAACAGACATAATATTTTCGTAAACGAAGGGTAAGAAAAAGAATGCCAAAAAAACCGGATAGTATAAAAATTGTTCACCTTGTAATAACAATATAATAATAAAAACTCCAGCAGACGCAGTAATTGCAGATTGTGAAACCTGGCGGGCAAAACGGTAAGTGCAAATTAACCAAAAAATAAAGAAAGGTATTCCCCAAATTACTATAATATTCGACATACCGTTCCCATGTCCAATATTAATATTTTTAACCTGAGGATGGAATCGATACCGGGTACTAACATGCCATCCATTTCCAATAATTGGTTGTGATTTTATATACTGTAAATCCATTTTTAATGCGCCAAAACGGCCCGAACTGATGTCATTACTACTCATTTGTTCAGTATCTGTAAGCTCTTTGTCAATTTTTTCCCTTAAAAAATTTAAATTCAGATATGAAAGACCGATTACAAATATCATAAGGGGAATAATCACGATTTTCCCCATATTATAGGTTTGCATAGAGTGAATTACTAATATCAACATAAATGTGATATAACCAGTGGTTGATTGTGAGGTTAGTAATCCAACCAAAAGAAAAAAAGTTTCTTTTTTATAAGGTCCTACTTGGAATTTTCTGTTTTTGAAAGCAATAAAAACAATCGCTAATATCAGATAGCCTGCAAAAGCACCAGGTTCCCAAAAAACACCAGAATTACGAATTATTGGACTTCCCGTCAATCTTAAGTTGAATTGATATTCGAAAGAAGTATAAAAAATAAGTGACCGGCGTATTGAACTTCCGGTGTCAAATCCATAAAAACCAAATTGGTTAAGTATCCAAAAAGGAAAAGATATAACTACAATGAATGCCAACGTTTTAATGTAGACATCAAGAAAATCAACTTTCTCATGTTTTAGATGTAACAGTGTTGCCAGAGTGAGAAGTATTCTCAGAATATATCCCAATATCCCCGGGTAACTCACAAGTCCTAAAATCCTTTGCTGGAAAAAGACAATAACAATTATTAATCCGATCACACCGGTTATAATACCTATTGATTTCCTTAATGTTTGTACATCAATAATAAAAAGGATATAAATTAAAAATGAAACTGTATATCCAATTAACAAGGCATTTGAGTAGTCTTGGTGTGTTATAATTGGATTACCACTGAAATTTACAAGCAGATATACCGGTAAATATTTCTTAATAAATTGAAATATGCTGCCCAATTTTATCATTGTTGAGTTTAAGTATAAAGAATTAAAATAGTGATAAGAAGATGAAGTGGCTTTATTCTAATAACTTATCTCAGTTGTAAGTTCAGTTTAATAAGCACTTGAATTATTGGAACTTATAATTTTTGAATAAATATTGTTCAGAGTAATTGCGTTTTGCTGCTTATTGTGCCTGATTGATGCCATTAATCGTGATTTTTCAGACAATTCTATGGCTAATTCATCATTTGAAAAAATTCTGCAAATGTAGAATGCCAACATTTCAATTTCTTCGTACCGATACAAAAATCCGGTTTTCCCATGATCAATCATGTCAGGTGTGCCTCCAACATATGAAGCAATACAAGGAACTCCCATAATTTGCGCCTCTCCGATGGAATTGGAGCTGTTTTCTATGGCGGAAGGACTAACGAAAATATGTGACTGAATCAGGCTTCTGCACATTTCTTCTTCAGGTAAGAATCCAATAAAATTAATTTTATCAGTTAATTGATATTTTTTTATTAGTGAACTAACATATTTTCCAAATCCATTTTTTAAAAAACTGTTGTTATTGAAAACATTTCTGCCAGCTACAAAAATTTCAGTTTTGGGAAAATATTTCAAAACAATTGGGAGAGCTTTGATAAGCTGGTGAAAACCTTTTATGGGATAATAAGCCTGGCTGATAAAAATACTGTATTTGTTACATTTGTTAATATTCCAGTATTTGTTATAAAAAATTGGTCGTAATGTTTCATTACAAAAATGGTAGTTGGTTTTTTTGTTTAGTGCCCAGATGTGATTTTGGTCCCATGTTGTTCGTCCAATTACATGTTTCACATCTTGAATTAGCATTTTTTCAAATTTTCCCCGTTTCTGCATATTTTTATGCTGAGCAAAAATAGTATGGTTTCGAAAAAAATCCCATAAAGTTGTTGTTTTTAAGAGGTCTGTTTTTTTTATCCCACCAAGGTAATATCTTTCAATAATACTGACAAGGCCCTGAATTGAAACTACTACATTGTCTGTACCGCAAGTTCTTATATAGGAATAAGCGTAAGGATATTCTGTTCCATGTATGTGGACTATATCCGGCTTAAATTGACGGGTAATCTTTAGCCAGTATAAATTGTTACGTGAACTAATAGAATTTTTTCTTACTTTTTCGGGTATCAAATAATGAACTATTTTTTTGCCATTGATCTGTTTTAGTGTGGCGCCTTGATAAACAGAAGCGACAGCCAATTGAATATTTTTGTTATAATTGATTAATTCATATGCAGATGAATACACCCAACCTTTTACAGTTTTTGCTAAATTCAGTTGTTGGGAAATTTCAGGAAAGGGCGCATTTGTAATCCAAAGAATTCTCATGGGCTCGGAGTTAGATATAATAAGTTTTTATCTTTTGAAGTTTGTCTTTTTTTGACGAAAGTTCTTTTTTATAGCTTTTTAGCAGAAAATAAATTTTCTCAATTTTTGAGATATTATAGGATTCACAGAATATTTTTATTCGATACAAAAAGTTGTAAAAATTCCGATGTTCTACAGGCAGCTTTATTTTTGAGAAGTTCAGTATTTTTTTTAAAAGATTCATTTTATAATAAAATGTAATGAATTCATAATGTTTTATGTTTTCTTCAAATTTTTTTATTTGGCGGTCAATTATTGGAATCAATTTTTCATTTTGCAATTCGTTGTTTTTGTAATAGTTTAATGTTTTTATGGCATTTTCATGGTTTAATATTTTTCCTATATATGCTTTGGATGAAGTTCCTTTTGATGTTATATTATTTGAATGAATTCTGTGTTTTACTATTGATGTGTTGGTTAGAATAATTTTTCCTAATTCAAATGCTCTTAACGTATATATAATGTCTTCAGATTGAATATTTTCCAATATGTTTGGAAATTTAGTGAAAGTGTCCCGGTTTATGGCTGCGGAAAAACCAGGATATAATGGAAGGTTGATTTCTTTTTTTATGCATGGATTGTTTTTTGAAATATATCCTCCTGATTCATTTATTAAATCGAAACCAGTACCGATTGCAAAAATGTTTTTATTTGCGATAACCAAACTACTAATCACCTGCAACCTGTTTGGCTTGGAAATATCGTCTCCTGCCGATGCAACAATCCAATTCCCTTTTGTTAATGATAAAGCTTTTTGATAATTTCTGACAATCCCCAGGTTATTTTCATTTCTGTTTAAACAAGTTGAAATGTCTCTTTTGTTTTTTTCTTTTGCAACGGTTTCATTTATTATATTCCAGGTGTTGTCAGTAGAGCAATCATCAGAAATAATAATCTCATAATTGTTAAAATTCTGGTTAAATGCACTTAGAATGGCATCTTTAATGTATTTTTCCTGATTATATGAAATTATTATAATTGAAAAATAATTTTGGTTTCTGTTTTTTGCGTCCATTTTTCAATAATTGTTTTAATCCTTTAAAATATAACTTTTAAACATCTGAACTGAAATTTGGTTAATTTTTAATATGCCGATTTTAGTATGTTTTAAGTTTAATATTAGCGTAAGGTCAAAGAGCTTCAGGTTTTTATCATATTTTTTATAAGTTTTTTCATTTCTGACAATTCTTCAAGTTTAAAAAAATAACATACAGTCAGGTATGAACACAAGCCGATACTGCCACCGCAAATTAATTTACCCCAAAGATTATCAATAAGCGCATTGGAAACGAGAACCAAAGAAGCCATAATTCCTGTGGCAAAAATAACAGGTACCATTTCTTTTAATTGTTTGAAAGCGCCGTAACCAAACATTTTTCCAGGCATATAGGCATTTATAAAAAAGTTTGTAAAAGAGGTTGCTACGTGGCCAATAACCATTGCTTTTACACCTAAGGGGATAGTAATTATCAGAGCGAGGACCATAATCGGGAATTTGGATAAATCTACCTTCAGGAACAAGTCTGACCGTCCAACAGCATTTAGTATATTCATGTTTATACCACTAATTGGATAAATAATCCGGGCAAAACTCATCCACTGCAAAAGGACTATTACCGGTATCCACTTATCTGTAAGCAATATCCGAACCAGTGGTTCGGCCAGTAATGAGAGCATGGTCATTGCCGGAATTACAAAAAATGCCGTCATTCGAATTAACCTGCTGTAAACTGAAACCAACCTTTTTTTGTCGTCTTGAAGTGATGCCAAAACAGGAAAAGTAACTTGGTTTAGAATTCCGGTAACAGTTCCGGAGGTCATTTCGGCAAATGATTTGGCCCTTGTGTAATAACCTAATTCCGAAGCAGAATAGTATTTCCCAATAGTGATGTTATAAATTTCCCGAATAGTTTGTGCATAGAGACCTTGAATTAATAGTTTCGATCCAAAACCAAATAGTTCTTTAAAAGATTGAAGAGAGAATATTAATGATAATCTCCACTTGGTTATCACCCAGAACATAGCTACCGAAACAATTGCACTTATCAATCTTTGCATAACCAGTGCCCAAACTCCCCATCCGGTATAAGCCAATATTATTGCTATTATTCCGCTGGTTAATACCGAAGTTACGTTAACCTTTGCTATTGTCTTAAAATCAATATCGATGGTAAGTTTTGATCGCTGGACTATCGCTAAAGAGCTGATGATGATATTTATTGAAAGAATTCTCACAAGGGGTTTCAGCTGTGGTATCGCATAAAAATCTGCAATGAGTGGCGCTGAAAAAAATAAAGCCCAATAGAAAAAAACACTTACTGCAAAATTAAAAATGAATACGGTTGAAAAATCGGTGTCTGATCTGTTCTTTTTTTGGATTAGTCCTGATCCCATCCCGCTATCTATAAAGCTTTGGGAAATTGTAATGAAAATTGAAAGCATGCCGATTAACCCGAAATCTGCCGGCATTAAAATCCGTGCAAGCACAATCCCAATGACTAGTTGCCCACCGTGCATGGCAAATTTATCAATTGCACTCCAAATCATGCCTTTTGTGGTTTTTGCTTTCAGGGAGGATTTTGTCATTCTTTATAATTGTGTTTTTATTTTTCAGATCTTACGGCAATTTCGATCGTTCATCGGGTTGTATCAAAATTTATTTGTTTTAATTATTTTTTTTCATTGTCTAACAAAGATTTAATGGTTTTAGTGTCTAGTTCGAAATTTTTATTCATTACTCGCTGAGCCCAGGCAATTATCATGTCTGTTTTTGGTGTTGGAACTCTGAGTACCTCTCCAAAAGATTTTATTAAAACCAATCCATAAGGAATATCCTCGGTGAAATATCTATGGTGGATATCCAGTGAATATCCTTTATTGGTTTTAATCATGTGTGGTTTTACGTTTTTAAAAGGTTCAATGGACTGTATCTTTACTGTTAATTCTGAAATATTTCTGCATCCGTAATATTCAAGAACAGTTGGAATCTCATTTCCATTGATTGGAATTTTTTCAATTATTTGCCTTAGTTCATTGTCGCATTCAACCCATAGTTCTGATGTTTCATCATCCCAGTCTGTATCATACATGTAGGGTATGGAGGAATAATAAGTATCAGGTGTCCAGTCTTTAAATAATACAAACATCCGGACAGGGTGCAAAATAGGATTGCTGTTGCTTAAGGTGACTGTCAAATAATGAGAGAGCAGTTGAACGGGTGTATTAAACATGTCTTGTAAAATTCCAGTTAACTTTTCTGGATATTCAATATTG
>Ga0334898_1003040_pt1 | contig 14167 bp, 12 predicted proteins | sample GraSluR3_MG_10_FD_207228 | JGI IMG/M metagenome (GOLD analysis project Ga0334898, IMG submission 207228) | Sludge microbial communities from methane-producing bioreactor in Wageningen University, Netherlands - Granular Sludge_3_08-R3 | ecosystem: Engineered > Bioreactor > Anaerobic >... | reverse complement strand
GTACCTGCTATGCGATGGAATTGAATGTGATGGAACCGATGGCGGCGTGGGATGGAATGACCATCATGTACGGACAAGAGATCGATATCCTATACAAAGATGGAAAAGTCCACTTCTACAGTGGGAGGCAGGAGCAGCTCCACCTCATTTGAGTGTCATATCAAGTGGTTCTTCCTCGCCAACAAGGAAAGTGCGTCGGCCATCCTGGCGAACACCTCCATGGCCTTCGCATCGTCTGCGAAGCAACTGGTGACCACACGTATGTGGCCCTCACCTTGGGTTCCATAGGGAACACCTGAATTGACCAGAACCTTGGCATGCTCCAGAAGAAATGCCACCACTTCATCCGATGACCCCAAACGGGAGACATCGAGCCAAGAAAGGATGCCGCTTTCACTTGGACTCATCTTCACCCCCGGAATCTTGGAAAAACACTCGTAAGCGAGCATTCGCCGTCTATCGTGCCGAGTTGTGAGCGACTTCAGGTATTCCGTTTCGCGCAAGGCTTGCACAGCACCGATCGAAGTGATGGTCGCACTCGCTCCCAATACATTCACCGCACCCCCGTACAACACATCCATGATCCTATCGTGTGCGTAGATGTAACCGATGCGGAATCCACTCAAGCCCAAACCTTTGGAAATGGAACAGACGGTAACAGTCCGCTCCCACATCCCCTCCATCGTGGCCGGTGAGACGAATTGACGCCCATCGAAGATGTGGTCCTCGAACGCCTGGTCGCATACCAAAATCAGGTTTCGTCGTATGATGAATCCAGCCAGTGCTTCCAATTGTTCCCTGTCGAATACTGTGGTGGTCGGATTGTTCGGATGGGTCAACAGCACCATTTTGGTGTTTCGGTTCGTTCTTTTCTCGAATTCCGCAATATCTATCGCATACCCATGCCGGGCATCCAAGGGAACGGCAACCGTCTTTGCTCCCAACAGGGTTGGATTGAGGAAATTGCTGGGATAACTTGGATCGGGAACAAGCACCTCGTCTCCCGGTGAGATGAATGGCATCATCGCATAGAGCAACCCGGAGTCGGAACCGGGAGTGACGATGACATTTCTCGATGGATCGATATCCAAACCGGTTTGCAGATGGACTTTTCGCGCAATCTCCCGACGCAGCTCCTTCATTCCGATCGGCATCGAATAATGGGAGGGATACCCGCTTTTGATCGCATCGACCATCACCTGTTGTACCGATTCGGGAATGGAAGGATCGGGAAAAAACGGATCTGCCCAAGCCAGGATATCTATCCCTTGTTCAAGCAATTGCCCAACACCTTCACCCACGTCAGCCTTGCCGACGGAATTGAACAAACCACCCTCGAGTGATCTGAATCCCCTGTCCATCAATTCCCGTATGTCCAAACTACGCCTCCCTATTCATGGCTTGGAGGTAGCGGTAGATGGTTTGGGAGGAGACTCCGAGCACATTGGCGACCTTGGTGACCGCACCCTTGAACTTGAAGACTCCCTTGGCCTCCATCTTTCCGATCAATATCCGTTTTTCAGCAATGGTCGATTCCACCAACTTGAGTCCCGATTCGATAATGACCGTATCGATGATCTCCTGTACGATATCGTCGACCGAACCGTCGAACCGTTCGGCCCCCTTGTCGACTCCATCGGATTCGGACCGTTTCAATGAATTGAGGATCAAGAGATCGGAAACGACCTCCTGGGTTCTCAACAGGTCCGTGATATCGAAATTGACACACAGGAGACCCAAGACCTCCCCACCATCATCCTTGATGAAATAGGTGGAGGAACGGAGTATCCGTTTCCCGTCCCGGGTTGTTCCCGTATAGTTCGTCACGCTGTCCTTGTCCAAGTATTCTTTCTTCTGCAACAGTTCAAGGGCATAATTGGTGATGGAACCTCCCACCGATCGATTGGTGATATGTCCATTCACAATATGGCATATCGAGTGGTTCAGATCACTCAGGTCGTGGATAAGCACCTCGCAATTCTTTCCGTTTATCGCCGCGATATAATCGGCTATCGGAAAATATCTGCGCAATTCTTCACGAGTTTCCATCACCGGCCCTCCCGCATCTCAGTCTTTCACACAGATGGCATCGATCTCAACATCCACATCCTTCGGTAGACGAGCGACTTCAACCGCCACGCGTGCAGGAGTATGCGTACCGAAGAATTCGGCGTAGGCTGCATTCACTTTTGCGAAATCGTTCATATCCTTGAGAAACACTTGGCATTTTACGATATCGGTAAGTGCGAATCCTGCTTCTTCGACAATCGCCGCAATATTCTTCAACGATTGGGTGGCCTGCTTCGCCACATCGGTACTCACCAATTCCATGGTCTCGGGAACAAATGGGATCTGTCCCGAAACATATAGGGTGTCATTCGCCAGATACGCCTGGGCATACGGTCCTACAGCCGCCGGGGCTTTGGTGGTTGCTATGGTCTTCTTCATCTTCTCTACCTCTCCTATGCAATATTTTTCCATTCGTACTATTTGGATGTGTCTTCCGACACTTTGGAACCTTCCACAAAGAAACATCGAGCGATATGATGGTCGTCCACCTGAACCATGGGAGGTTTTTCCTCGGAACATCGATTGACCGCAATAGGACAACGGGTGGAGAATGGACATCCCTTGGGAGCATGCATCGGGTTCGGAATTTCCCCTTCAAGAATTTGTCTTGGATTTCTGATCCGAGGGTCTCCGACACTGATCGACCTGATCAGCGACTTGGTGTAGGGATGTCTGGGATCTGCGAATAGGGTTGCCGAGGAGGCGACCTCCATGATCTCGCCAAGATAGAGGACCATGATCTTGTCGCTGATAAATTTCACCACCCTGAGATCGTGTGAAATGAACAGGTAGGTGAGTGACAATTTCTGTTTCAACTCCTGCAACAGATTGATGATCTGGGCTTGTACGGACACATCCAAGGCCGATACCGACTCATCGCAAATCAACAGTTTTGGATTCAAGGCAATTCCTCGGGCTATCACAATACGTTGCCGTTGTCCACCACTGAATTCGTGGGGATAGCGATTCATCGCCTCCCTGGACAATCCCACCAAATCCAGGAGCTCGGCAACCCGATCCTCCTTTTCCTTGGCAGTCATTCCTTTCCTGAAATTGTCCAAAGGTTCCGATACGATATCTCGGATGGTCATCTTCGGATTCATGGAACTATAGGGGTCTTGGAAGATGTACTGCATGTTCTCCCTCAACACCCGCAACTCGTTGGTCTTCAATTCAGCAAGATTTCTTCCATCGAACCACACCACACCCGAAGTGGGTTCATACAAGCGCATCAAAGTTCTTCCAAGAGTACTCTTTCCACATCCCGATTCGCCAACGATACCCAATGTTTCCCCTTCCCGGACTGAAAAGGAGACATCGTTCACCGCCTTGAGATACACCGTGTGCTTCTTTCGCAAGGCTTTCTGAAGCAAGAAGTACTTATCCAGATGTTCAACTTTCAATAAAGGTTCGTTACCCATTGTTTTCCTCTCCATCTTCATACAGGAAACACCTTACCCTTTGATTTCCGACCAGAGTCTCCCCAGGTGCCTGTTCGGCACATTTGGGCATTGCCGAGGCACATCGAGGATGGAAATAACAACCGGAAGGCCTTCTGGTGATGTTCGGTACCGACCCAGGTATGGTGGGGAGTATCTTCTCATCCATTTCCAGGGACGGCATGGTTGCCAACAGACCTTTTGTGTAGGGATGTTTCGGAGATTCGAAGATATCGACCACCGGACCCTTCTCCACAATCTGTCCACAGTACATCACGATCACATCGTCGGCGATGTCGGCCACGATGTTCAGGTCATGCGTGACGAACAGGATCGAAGTCCTGTAGGTCGACTTCAACTCTTCGAGCAGATTCAGTATCTGGGCCTCGATCGTCACATCAAGTGCGGTGGTGGGCTCATCGGCGATCATGATCTTTGGTTTGGTGACCAGTCCCATCGCGATCATGACCCTCTGCCGCATACCGCCACTCAATTCATGGGGGTATTGTTTGAACCGTTGTTCGGGCGAGGGGATCCCCACTTGCTTGAGGGTTTGGAGAGCGATCCTGCGAGCTTCGCTCTTATCCATCTTCTGGTGTTCAAGAATACTCTCCATGATCTGGTCACCAATTTTCAAAATCGGGTTCAAAGCGGTCATGGGCTCCTGAAAGATCATGGAGATCTTTTTTCCAAGAATCGAATGTTGCACCTGTTTGCGAGGCATCTTCAGGATATCCTCTCCATCGATGAAGATCTCTCCTCCAGTGATGCTTCCATTCTCTGCGATCAATTGCATGATCGCCAGGGAAGTCACACTCTTCCCACTTCCCGATTCTCCGACTATTGCGAGGGTCTTTTGTTCCTGTACGTCGAAACTCACCTTTTCAATGGCATGGAATGAACCCTCTTCAGTCTTGAAACGAACACTCAGATCCTTCACTTCCAATACTGTCTTCATAACTGGATTCTCCTGTGGATCACTGCTTCGGGTCGAAGGCATCTCTGAGACCATCACCGACGAAATAGATCGCCAGCACCAACAGGAGTGTCACCATGCCGGGAGGTATCCACACCCATGGCATATCCCGCAATACAAGAAGCTTCTGGGCATCCATCAACATGTTTCCCCAACTGGGCGTCGGTTGTTGGACCCCCACTCCAAGGAAGCTCAGGGACGCCTCCATAAGAATGGCTTGTGCGGTCCCGATCGTCACCTGCACCATGATGGGTGCCAGAATGTTGGGCAAAATGTGTTTGAATATGATCTTCAGCGAAGAGGATCCACTCGCATTCGCCGCAGAGATGTAATCGAGCTCCTTCACCCTGAGCACCTCGCCTCTCACCAGCCTTGCCGTCTTCGTCCAGCTCACGAACCCAATGGCGAATATCACAATCCATATAGAAGGTTCCATGATGGTGGAAATCGAGATCAAAAGGAACAATACCGGAAACGATATCACGATATCGACGATACGCATGAATACCGCATCAACGAATTTTCCATAGTATCCGCTCACCAACCCTATGAACGTGCCAATCACTGTTGAGATGATGACCGAAAGCAGAGCAACCATCATGGTCACCCTAGCCCCATACAACAACCGGGAAAACACATCGCGACCAAGGGAATCGGTTCCCAACAGATGCTCGATCGACGGGGATGCATACTTGTTGTAGACGTTCTGTCCCTCGACAAAGAAGAATTCCGACGGTCCGTACGGAGCCAGAATCGGTGCGAAAAGCGCCATAAACAGGAATATTATCGTGAGGGCCGTCCCTATGATAGCGAGTTTGTTCCTTCTGAAACGACGGTAAGCATAATCGTAAAAGCTATTTTTCTTTACCAACATGACCAAACCCTTCTTAGTGCCGAATCCTAGGATCGACGATCGCATAGAGGATATCGGAGATCAGATTACCCATAAGGACCAATGTGGCGGTGATCAAATTCAACGCCATGATGATACCGTACTCGCGGTCCTGTATCGCACGGATACCCAATTGCCCCATTCCCGGCCAGTTGAAGATACTCTCGGTGATGTAGGCCCCACTGAACAAAAAGGGAATCGACAATCCGAAAATGGTGACCACGGGAATCAATGCGTTGCGCAAGGCATGCTTGTACACGATGGCCTTATGCTTCAGCCCCTTGGCTTTCGCTGTCCTGATATAATCCTCCTTCAACACATCGACCATATTCGAGCGGGTGAATCTGGATACGGATGCGATATTGCCCAACGACAGCACGATCGCAGGAAGCACCAGATGATGGATCACGTCGGTGAAATAGGCAAACCCGGTATACCCGGCCCGAATATTCACCATTCCTCCGGAAGGGAATATTCCCAGGATCAAGGAGAAGACGTAGATCACCAAAAGCCCAAAGAAGAACGAAGGAATGGCTACTCCGAATAGGGAGAATAGCGTCAGTCCATAATCGACCCTGGTGTTCTTCTTCACCGCACCCATCACGCCAACCGGAATCCCGACAACAAAACTCAGCACGAAGGCCGACATGGTGAGGATCACGGTATTCGGCAACCTTTCCATGATAAGTCCACTGATGGAATGGTTGCCACTGTAGGTATAACCGAAATTTCCTTTCAGCACTTCTCCAATCCATTTGAAATATTGGATATGGACAGGATCATTCAGTCCCAAAGCCTGACGCGACTTCTCCAAATCCTCCATGCTGATGGAAGGATTGATGAAATTCGCCAACGGATCACCGGGGGCCAGTTTCATGATCAGAAAGGACAGGATGGTAATGCCTATGATCACAGGTATCGAGACCAACAAACGTTTGTAGATATACTTCAACATCGCATATTACTCCATCAATGTATCAAAACAAGCGACTCTTGTCGTTTACTGAGAAATCTGGCGCCATCGGAAGTGACCAGAACGTTCTCCTCGGAAATGATCGCAGGACCCTTCTCATACAGTATCGTAGGTTCTATGGCAAACACCATTCCCTCTTCAATCGTTCCCAATGCAGCCTTTCGATAACGATCCTTCACCGGTCCCAACAACGTACCTCCATCATGCACATCCCTACCGACCTGATGTCCCACCGCATGGAATATTTCCTGATACCCCGCATCCAGTATGTGCTGTCGGGCCGCATGGTCCACATCCTTGCCGATCGCACCGGGAACAAGTGCCGCCACAGCCCTGTCGATCGCTTCATAAATCGTCTCGAACGCCCTGCGCATCGGCGCGGAAGCTTCGGTTTCACCTTCACGCAGCACATAACAGGTTCTGGCGATATCGGAACAGTACCCCATATAGTCGACCGAAAAGTCGAAAATCAGGTAATCCCCCTCCTTCAGCACCGAATCTCCTGGAGGTCTGTGAGCGATATTGTGGTTCATTACGATCGGGGGTGTCAACTTCCGGCTTATCCCATTCACCACGTTCCTCTTGACCATACCGTCAACGAACAGTTGCCCGATCTCGATTTCAGTCATCCCTTTTTTCACCTTGGCGAACACCTCATCATAAATCTCCAACGTGATGTCGATGGCCTTTTGTATATAGGCAATTTCTTGCAGTGACTTGATGCTTCGCAACCGCTGCAAAAATGATTCACTGGATTCCAATCTTTCGGCATAGGGACCAAGCATTCTTTTCAAGGCGCGGTAGCTACCTACGGTCAAACCATCGGAAAGGTGGTTCTCCTTGGAACAGTTGATCGCGATCCTCTTTGGATCGATCCTCCCGATTACCATTCCGACCATTTCTTCGAACCCGGATGGCGAGTAGGTGATCACCTCATCGAACAATCCGCTCTCGCGAACATCCTGCGCATCGATCACACTTGTGATCGCAAGGGTTTCCCTCTGTGTGACGACAAGCAGCGCATCCCCCACGATACCCAGGCCAAATATCAGAGGCATGCAGGGGTCGCTTCCCTCCCTGGTCTTGATGAGCCAACAATCGATACCCTCTTGAACCAGATACTGCTTGGCTTGATCCAATTTTTCCCTATTCAATACATGTGGACTACCCATTTATTCAGCTCCCCGATCTTTTGATCAGTTCTATCAAAAAACGAACACCCGTCGGTACCGAGTCACGATCAATATGTTCGTCGACCTGATGTACCAGAGTGAGCACCTTTTCAAAGGGAATTGTCTTCGTCACAGGTGAAAACCCATACACATCGGCCGGCAAAGGTCCCAGGAACCTACCATCCGTCCTCCCCAGCGCATACACTGGCACCAGAGCCTCACAATGGTAGTACTCTCTTGCGAGCGTCTCCATGGTACGATAGAAATCACTATCACAACTGCTTTCGAAACCGGGAAGAAACTCCTTTATGGTGTACGAAACATTTTCCATATCAGCAAAGATCCCGTCCAATATTCCAACCGCATCCTCGAAAGACCTCCCAGGCAACAGTTGCAGTGAGAAATCGAATCGTATGGAATGGGGCAGCACGTTTACTTGCTTCCCTATGCCATACTCCTTGAGGATGAAGGCATCATGACTGTTGTACCAGGCGAATTTCTCCAAGAAGCGATTGTCGAACAGGTTCCCCACCACCTCATCGAATCTTCGGAAGGTACGGGTCTTTACCATCGGAAACTCGTACTCGGCCATACGCTTGACGAGTGCGGAGAACATATCCACCGCTTTCCCTTCGGTTTTGAACGAAGCAGGACCGCTTGCTCCTTCTATGGCAACAGAGACATCACAACGCCCCTTCTCTCCCACGGTGCACAGATAGTATGCCTCACCTCCATTTTGAATGAAGAAGCCACCACCTTCATTGATTGTCCGAGCATATTTCAATTCCTCCCCGAATGCCTCGACCACTCGTGGCATGCCATGGGTGCTTCCTTGTTCCTCATCGGCTGTGGCGATAAAGTACAGGGGAAAAGGCAAATCGAGATCGGCACATTCCAAAAAAGCGATCAGCTGCATCGCGGTGAGGTATTTGGTATCCAAGGTACCCCTGCCATAAATCAAACCATCCGCCTCGGTGGCCGAGAATGGAGGATGGGTCCATTTTTGGTGCTCACACCCAACCACATCGAGATGACTTATCAAAGCGACAGGACGTCCTGCAGAAGCCCCGATTCTTGCGACAATATTCGCCCTACCGGGCATTGGTTCGACCACTTCATACCCAATCCCATGGGAGTCCAGAATGGAACCGATGAAATCAACCAAAGGACGTTCATCCCTTCCGGGATTGGTGGTATCGATCTTGACCATGGAAGTGAACAGATCGAGCATCTCGGCTTCAGAATACTTCATCGGCTCAGCTCCGTATGAGGTACAACGACTGTTGCCGCCTACTGAGAATTTCCACCGATCCCTCGTGGACCACGATATCCTCCTCAACTATGAAGCTTGGCAATTGATCATCTTGGATCACCGTGGGTTCGATTGCAAACACTTGTCCCACCTGCACCTTACCGCTGGAGGAGGGATGTGAAGCGGGACCCAAGACCAAACCTCCATCATGCACCCTCATTCCCAACTGATGTCCCACCGAATGTCGGATCGTAGGGTAGCCGGCTTCTTCGATGATCACTCTCCCAAGGGCGTCGACTTCACAACCGGTCATGTTCACCTGTATGCCATCAATCACAGCGGAGACCGCCTGTACTGTGGTTTCGAACGCACGTGCCACATCATGGGGGACTTCGCCATCTCCCGATCCAAGCACATAAAAGCTGCGAGCGATATCTGAACAGTAACCTTTGTGACTTACACTGAAATCACAAACAAGTATATCATTGGGTTTCAGGACATTGTTCGGATTCGGTTCCCTATGCGCAAGACCGCATCTCACGATACACACCAGGGGATAGCTGTACGGAGATCCAAACGCATTCACCACGTGGTGGCGACGCATTCCCTCGACAAACAGATCTCCGATCTCCGTTTCACTCATGCCCACAGCGATGTTGTCGACGACCTCGTCGTAGATGGCACAGGTCTTTTCAACCGCGGTACGTATGCATTGCAATTCGTAGTCGGTCTTGATGCTCCTGATATGGGATACCATGGGTTCGGAAGAACGCTCCAGACGCGATAGACGGTCAGCTCCAACGGCATCCTCCAGCAGTTGGTATTGTCCAACGGTAAGCCCATCGACCAGATGATCCGTCTCCGATATGTTCAATGCCAGGGATTTGGGATCCAAGCGCTCGAAAAGACGTGCAAGTTCCGTTTGAAAATCATCCTTACATACGATTATTTCGAATATGCCGAATTCCCTGTACATGTTGGCATCCGTGCTTCCGGTAAGCACCACATGTGCACCGTCCGCACGAAACCAAATCGCTGTTTGAGCCACCACATGTACCGGAAGCAACAAAGGGAGCACGGAATCGGAATCTTCACGCGAAAGTACAAGCAGCGAATCGATTCCATGGATACGCAACTGTTCCTCCAGCTGGCCAATTTTTTCCAGATTACCCATGATAGGAATCTCCTGTAAGGTATTCGATGCACACATCGCGCAACACAAGTGCACAGAATTCGATGGATTCAAGCGATATCCTTTCATCCACACCATGTATGAGCGGCATGATATCGGTGAAGGTTTGGTTTTTCGCCAATGGAGCGAAACCGACCACATCGCAACCCAGGGAACGAAGGTACTTGCCATCATTGGATCCAGGGGTGATGAACGGCAACAACTTGTCAACCTCCGGTTCATGTCGGCGCAGCACACCGGTAAGCAGTTCGACCAGTGCATCATCGATGCGAGCCTCATACCCTGGGGAAAACCTCAGCAGCTCATGCGTCACAGGCAATCCCGACAAAGCCGTTTCGATCTTTTTTTCGAACTCGGATTTCTCCACATTGGGCAGCAAGCGACAATCGAAATCGATCTGGACCTTCACATCATCGGCCAACTTCAGGTTGCGGGACCCTCCCTCCACCATGGTGGCTGTGACCATCGAGGAGGACATGGTGTCTATCAGTCGATTCAACTTCGAGTCGCCGCAGGAATGGTCCATGAAGGCTTTTCTCAAGGACACCACCGTATCGGGAATTGACGTATCGATTTGCAATCCTTGAAGACGATCGATGACTTCAACCATGATCCTTTCGTGTTCCATCGATGGGAAATACGGATTCGAATCGGCAAGACGACGAACAGAGACCCTAAGCCTTCCCACGGATTTCTGTCCGGTCTCATACAGGTAATGGCATGAACCATCCTTGAAAAGGGCAAAGCCACCACCTTCATTCAGAACCACGGAATCGGCGAGCAGTTCGGCAACCCCCGGTTCTTCCAGCACCCGTGGCAATCCGAAAGCACTTCCGGTCTCCTCATCGGCTGTGAAGAGAAACACCACTTGTCTGTCCAACAAGGACTCCAATTGCTTCAAGGTCTCCATGGTCGATAGGGAAGCGGCGATGAAGTACTTCATATCCAAAGTGCCACGACCGTAGAGATATCCATCCTTCACCTCACCGGCGAAGGGAGGACTGCACCATGATTCAGGATCGGCGACCACTACATCCATATGTCCCAACACCACAAGATTCCGACCTTTGGGCTTCCCCATCCTGATGAGGATGTTGTCCCGCCCCTCCCCATAGGAATAGACGGTATGATCCAAATCCAAGCGTTCACACCATGCATGCAGGTATGCCACAAGGGCATGTTCATTTCCAGGTGGATTCTGGGTATCGATACGTATGAGGTCCTTGAGTATGTCCAATGTTGTCGTAGATTCGCCCATATATCGGTTCCAAGGTACCGCGACAACTTGCAAGTTGTCGCGGCAAAATGATTCAAATTACTTCAGATACCACTGGTGGGCATTCAACGTGTACCCACGGGTATCGGGATCCAATCCACCGACATTCTTTCCAGCAACGATGGTCTCGTTCTTTCCGGCATAGGTGAACCAGGGAAGATCTTCGGTGATCTGCTCCGAAATCTTGTGGAGAATCTCCATCCTTTCGGTCTGGTCGGTTGCAACCTCTTGTTCTGCGAACCACTTGCGCACATCCGCATTATCATAATGATAGAAGTTCCAGAAGGGATCATCCACGAAATACTGGGCGTATTCCTGCGGATCGGATTCCTGGGCGAAGCCAAGAAGATAGGTCTCGAAATTCGAGTCGGTTGCGGAAGTCGACTGGTCGAAACCGGGGGTACCGGCCAAATTGCCGTTCGCATCGCTCTTTCTCAGCAAGACATCGATGAGAGCACCGAAATCCACCAGCTTCAAGTTGAGATCTACACCTGCTGCCTTCCACTGCTCCTTGAAGATTGCAGCCTGGGCCGCACTGGATTCGGCATAGTACATCTCGATCCTCAACGGCTTCCCATTCTTCTCATAGATCCCGGTTGCCTTGTTCATCACATAACCTTCGCCTTCGATGAGGGATTTGGCTTTGGCAACATTATAGGTATAGGGATTGTCGTTGGGGCTATCGCCGAGCGAGTGCTTCGGGAAAATCGAATCATGCTCATAACCCATCACACCGTACGCACCATCAACCAAAGCCTCCTTGTTGGTGGCATAGGCGAGCGCTTGTCGAATATTCCTACTGTAGACGGGAGCATACCCCTTGGTGTCTTCGGCACGGCCTGGGCCGGTACGGAAACCAACATAATCCACACTCAACATAGGATAGGTGTAGAGCACAAAGTTCGGATCGTTGACAAAGGTGTTGTACCCCTCTTCCTCAACCTCGAGCATATCGATCTCACCCCTCTGCAATTGGGTGGTCAATGCAACAAGTTCCCCGAACTTGACGATAATGCTGTCGACCTTGGGTTCACCCTTCCAATAATCGGCATTCTTTTCGACAGTGATCGAATTGCCGACCTTCCACTCCTTGAATTTGAAGGGCCCGGTTCCCACCGGATTGGAATTGAAGGCGGCCTTCTCGAGCTCAACCAAGTCGATATCCTTGATATGATGCTCGGGCAGGATCTGGAAATACAATCCAGGAAGGAAAGTCGCCGACGGACTCTTGATGGTAATGGTCACGGTCATTTTATCGGCACTGAGTTTGATTCCCGAGATACCGACCGAGGGGTCGGCCTTGAATTCATCAACTCCCACGATCTGACCGACTCGGTCCACACCACCACTATAATCGGGATGGGCAAGCATTTCAAACGTAGCCACGACATCATCTCCGTCGAACTTTTCACCATCATGCCAGGTCACCCCTTTGGCAAGATTGAAGGTGTAGGTGACACCATCATCCGCGATGGAAAAGGATTCGGCCAAACCACCAACGATCATACCCTCCTTGTCGGGTTCAACGAAATTGTCGAAGATGAGATTGGTGACGATCGAATCCTGTCGACTCGGGAAGTACAACGGATTCAATGTTCTCGGCGCACTGTTGCTTCCGACGATAATCGGACCGCTTGACTGTGTGCCGGCATCGGCCGCCTCACTGCTTCCACCGGCGAACAATTGTGCCGGGAGAACCAACAGTGAGACGATCGCCAGTAACATGAGCACTCTTGATCCTTTCATTTGCTTTCCTCCATGAAATTTCTCTATTTTGTGCATGATCCATTACGCTCCATGCCAAAATTCTCACAAACGACCTTCAAGTAAAATTCTGTTCCAACCAAGTCTCCAATCTATCGAGAGCTTCGGTGAGTATCTTTCTTGATGTGGCGATACACATCCGTACATGACCCTCCGCACCGGGACCAAAGAATCGTGGGGTACCTGGAACCAAGGCCAACTTGCCCTCTTCCTTCAGTCTATTGGCGAAGGTCTGCGAATCCAAACCCGTTTCGGAGATGTCGATGAACATGAGATAAGTAGCCTGAGGCTTGCGACAGGTGATGTTCGGCATTGCACAGATACGCTCATAGGCGTAGTCGCGATTCGCTTCCAGATGCTCCAGAAAGGCGCTTACCCAATATCCACATGAATCGAGACAAGCCATGCCTGCCATCTGGGACAGACTGGTGATCCCTCCGGCTGTGGTCCTTACCTCCGCAGTCTCAAGCAACGATTCGAACACTTTCGCATCGTTTGCATACAGACAACCTGCCCTCAACCCGGCTACCCCAAAGCTCTTGGAGAACCCGAATACGGAAAGGGTCTTTTTATTCAATTCTTTTCCCAATGAGAGGATACTGGTGAATCTACGCTCCGAATAGACGATATCGGACCAGATCTCATCATTTAGAATCCAAAGATCGTGTCTATTTGCAAGCGCAAGCATATGTGACAAATCATTCACCGAATAGACCAAACCAAGAGGATTGTGGGGATTGCACAGTCCCAACATCTTCGTTTTTGGAGTGATGTAGTCTTCCAAACCGGAAAGATCAATTCTCTCCGCTTCGGTGACCCTTGCGGGAAAAAGCACTGGAACAGCACCTGCGGCAAGCACCGCTTCCCTGAACAGATAGTCGACAGGATCGAAGATGATGACCTCGTCACCCGGTGCAAGCACAGTCTTGGTGATGATGTACATTCCCCGTGCGGCACTATCGATGGGAAGCACCAATTCGGCATCCACATGCTCATCCTTCTTGTTATTGAGATAGTTCGCAATGGATCGTTTGAATTCGGGCAAACCCGTGTGCGGGGTATAGGAAAAGTACCCATCTGAAATATAATCCGAAATCGCCTGGACAATTTCGGGCGCGACAGGAAAATCGGGATCGGCGGCGGTAAGGGGAATCACATCCT
>Ga0334898_1003032_pt1 | contig 14201 bp, 15 predicted proteins | sample GraSluR3_MG_10_FD_207228 | JGI IMG/M metagenome (GOLD analysis project Ga0334898, IMG submission 207228) | Sludge microbial communities from methane-producing bioreactor in Wageningen University, Netherlands - Granular Sludge_3_08-R3 | ecosystem: Engineered > Bioreactor > Anaerobic >... | reverse complement strand
TGTTCAATTTGATTTCCAACCGCAATGACAAAGGCACGATTATGGTCACCTCGAATCTAACCTTTGATCGGTGGGGAGAAGTTTTTCAAGACACTGTGTTAACTGGTGCTTTGGTCGATCGTATCGCTCACAAAGCACACATCTTGGATCTATCAAGAGAAACCAGTTTTCGTTATGAAGAAACTGTTACGTGGCGTAAGAAAAAAGTGGCCCATGTTTAAATCATTTTTTTGGCCCGTTTTTCGATTGACAAATACAAACGCGGTGCGTAGAGGGATCATAGTGGAACGTTGCTTTGTTTTCCATCTCTTTGGTCAAAGCTGCCCCTAAAACTGAATATATGGAGGATTCAAAATCGGTATAATCGAGGGTTGCGTCAATGGCATGAAGGGACTGTGCATTCTCTACTGAAATCACTTTCTCACGGAGGCCCATGGGCTCGTGATACAGGGGGTTATTTTGCAAAACATGAAATGGCAAGACACCAGTAGAAAACTTGCCAATCTGATCCACTTTTTCCAGGGTGCATGGGGGTAGATGATCTATAGAAAACAAGGTAGGTGGTTTTGAGGAAAGGTCTGCATGCGATGCAGCCACTATTTCCTTGGAGTCCATATCTTGTAAAAATGCTACCAAGCCACACATTTCCCTTTCAGTATCTGGTATCTCCAGAAGGAGTTCTTTGTCTATTCTCACATTGTTGGCAATTTGAATCTTTTCACCAAGAGCGCCCATGGGGTAATCGACTGCTATTTGATGCAAAATAGTAGTACAAAAATCATCTCCCTGATCAGTGCAGTTTACATTGCGCTTCACTACAATGACGTTTAGGTGTAAGTTTGGATAGTCTTCGAGGGCATCGTGAGTACCTACAATTTGGATGAGATCAAAAGAGGGAGATATCCAAAAATCTGCGTATTGCTTCTTCGATTGAATGCCATCTCTGATGAGTTTGAAGCCAGCAATGGGGCTCACATTTTTTTCATTGGGGGCATGAATCTTCCCATTGATAGAAAACCGAGGCATATACTCTGTATCATATAGCTTCTGCCGAAAACGAATATCATTTTCTGGAAGAGACCCATCGTTTTCTTTGTTGTAATACTTCTGAGAGGGCATTCCAATGTACTCCACCAATCCGTTATCGTCGGGATACAAAAAGGGGTAGTATGCTGCCACTATGTATTGACTCCAGGTGGAAGAACTATAAAATTCCTCAGCCATGGTAATGGGCTTCATAAAGATACCGTTTTGGGGAGGGGTGTTTGAGCTAGTCTGTTCTTCTTGCCATTGTACTCTTGTTTCAAACATGTAAGAGCTTTGGATAGAGGGGATACAAACCAGTATAGAGAGACAAACGATAAAGATAATACGCAAACTTCTTTTCATGTTTCTCCTCCTACGGAGATGAAAGCTCTAGTTCGGTTGCTTCAAGCGATTCAATATCAATAGGCACCTCAAAGTATCTTCCAGTTTCATAATCACTCCTGGTAAAACTGTAAATATCCACTTATTATTTTCCCTACTCTTCTTTCCTTGTCAATAATCATCAGTGAATTTTCCATCCTTAGGATTTGGCTAGGAAAATCTACTTTGAAATGTACCATACTATATACAAAACTGTATTGTGCTTAGGAGGATACGTATGGACTCAATTGCTGAAATATTCAATAAGCAAAGAGAATTCTTTCGAACAGCAGAAACTAGGCCCTTGGAGTTTAGGAAGCAGAAACTGCTAGCACTTAGGAAAGCGATCACACTCAACGAGGCAGAGATTTGTAAGGCTTTATCGGAAGATTTGAAAAAATCTTCTTTCGAAAGCTATGTTACAGAAATTGCAATGGTGCTCCAAGAAATCAACTTCATGCTATCCAATATGCATCGCTATCTCAAACCGAAGCGAGTGCGTGCTCCTATCACGCAGTTTCCCTCCAGTTGCAGAGTGTACAAAGAACCATACGGAAATGTTTTGATAATCTCTCCCTGGAATTATCCTTTTCATTTAGCAATGTTGCCACTTGTGGGAGCTATTGCTTGTGGTAATTGTGCTATTGTCAAACCATCTGAATACTCTCCTGCTACTGCCAAGGTGATTCAAAAAATGATCCAAAGTATATATCCTGCTTCTTTTGTAGACGTGATACAGGGCGGTGTTGAAACAGCACAGTGTTTACTAGACAAAGCCTTTGATATGATATTTTTTACAGGCAGTACCACGGTGGGAAAAATCGTGTTGGAAAAAGCTGCCAAACATCTAACTCCAGTTGTTCTTGAGCTAGGTGGTAAATGTCCTTGTATTGTTGATGAAACGGCAAACATTAAACTCGCTGCAAAACGAATAGCCTGGGGAAAATGTTTGAACGCAGGTCAAACCTGTGTAGCTCCTGATTATTTATTGGTACATAGCAGCATGAAGCAATATTTGATTGACGAAATACAAAAGAATATCACATTGTTCTATACAGAGCATCCGGAGAATCACCCTGATTACCCTGCTATTATTAGCGATAGGCACTATAAACGTCTTACCAGTCTTCTCAGAACTGAACATGTAATCTGGGGAGGACATCAAAACCAAAAGGAACGTAAGATAAGCCCTGCTCTAGTGGACGAGGTTTCGTGGCAAGACCCCCTCATGCAAGAGGAGATTTTTGGCCCACTACTGCCCATTCTGTCCTATGAAAAATTGTCTTCGATCGTGATGGAAGTTTCCAAAAAACCCAAACCTCTAGCGCTTTATCTGTTCACAACTTCAAAAACAAACAAGAGAATTGTTGTGCATAATATACCGTATGGAGGTGGATGCATCAATGATGTCATTGTCCACCTTGCATCCGATAAGCTTCCCTTTGGCGGCGTAGGAGAGAGTGGTATGGGTAGGTATCATGGAATAGCAAGTTTAGATGCATTTTCCCATTCCAAAAGTATCTTACAGAAAAGCAATTTCCTTGATTTACCATTGCGTTATCCGCCTTACAAAAACAAAGTACAGTTGGTGAAAAAGTTTTTTAGATGACCAATAAAAGGAAATAAAAGATTCATATTCCTTGCAAGATAAACAAAATATGAGTGATATGAAAAATATAAACATAATATTGAAAGAATCCAAAAATCTAACTATATTATTGACATGTCAGACCGCCTTGTTGACCTTTTCATTAAGTTGTGTCTTCAGAACAATGAACTCTTTCCCAAAAAACGAATTACTCATTTTCATTTTCTGACCTACAAAGAACTTTCTGCTATGGAGCAAGCAGTCGAAGATGGATACAAACCGCTTCTTACTAAACAATCGAACAAATCTTGGTTCTTTTTCGGCATGTTTTTTGCTTTTTGGAAGAATTTTATCTGCATATGCTGAACATGAATTTATGAGAAAAAAAGAAAAAACGAAACAACCGAAACCTAAATCGGATCCAAAGCCTGGAAAACCCTCTAGCAATCCTGAACTAGCCAAAAAACCCGGTAAAACAAAAAGAAGTAGAAACAACTGAAAAGTGACACGGAGACAGGTTCATGTTTGGTGGATCTGTCTCTGAAAAAAAACAACGGTGGTATTTTGCATCACAATTTTGAGTTTATTTCCACTCAATGAGAACGTTATAATCTCGTTGCCCCTCGCGAAAGATTAAATATCCAATCAATGCACTACCATCTTTAAACCAGTCACAATCGGCAGCAATGGCTCCACCAGGCACATAATACTCGCTTTGTGGATCATTGAAATAGGTAAGCCTTTGCTTGTTTTTTCCATTTCGATCCATAATCCAATAGTCTGTCTTCACTTTGTACTGTTGGATTTTTTGAGGAATATCTTTGCTGGACATCCAAACAATCTTTTTCCCATCATGAGAAAAATGAGGATGTAATACACCATTTTTATCCGTAACATGAGTGAGTTGATAAAACACAGAACCTTTTTTGTCAGTGATCCATAAATTATTATTTACCCCTGCACCTGGGCCTGTCAGTGCCATTTCTATATCGTGATACCGAGGTGGCAATCCTTGTAAACTAGGATCCACGGATTGAAAAACGATATAGTTTCCATCGGGATGCCAAGAGGGATTACCATTGTGTTTTTGGGGGATGTTCTTAGATTCATGAGTTATTCTTTGATGTGTTGAATCCCCCCATTGCATGGTATACAAATCATAATAACCATCGGTTCCCTTTGCATCAAATGCAATAATATTGTCTTTTGATAAACCAAGTCGACCACCTAATGTTTCTAAAACGGCAACTGTATACGAGGAGTCATACGCTTGTACGTAGGAGTTTCTATTGGTTGGGTGAACAAAATAAACTAGGACTAACAGCGTTAGAATAAGCACCACAAAAAATACCTTGTTCTTTTTTTGGTATAGCAGTATCATTTATACTCATCCTTGAGTCGAGAATCTATAGATAAATGTATGGAATTTCTACACATTTTCAGCACAGAACTATTTTATTGTTCTTTCTACGATATAGCAACTGGATTGGTACTTTCCAAAAGGATTTTTTTATCACTTAAAAGGATTATTTGCAAATACCCTCAAAAAATACAAAATATGAGAAAAGTGGTCAAAAATATTCAGAATATCTTGCTTCTATGGAACAAATCATACTTTAACGAAGAACCACTCTTTTAACTGGCATTCTTTGGTTCTTCATTTGGTTAGTTCTTCATTTGGTTTGTTCTCCAAACGCATCCGAGCACGATTGACTGCTTCATGCAGCTTCTTCTGCAATATCTCTTTCGAAGGTAGTTCTGTCAAATACTGAGCAACCCGAATCCCGCTTTTAGCCATCTCTAACAACTCGATTTGTTCTTCTGACTTTTCAGCACACAATATCAGACCTATCGGTTCTTCTTCGCCGGGTTTTCGCTCATATTTGTTCAGCCATTTAAGGTATAGTTCCATTTGCCCCTTATGGTCAGGCTTGAATTTCTCAAGTTTTAGCTCGATGGCTACCAAGCATTTTAGATTTCGATGGAAAAATAACAAATCGAGATAAAAATCAGCGTCATCGAGGATGATTCGCTTTTGTCTCGCTACAAATGTAAAACCGATACCCATCTCCATAATAAATGATTCAAGTTCTCGTAAAATGGATGATTCCAGATCTCTCTCCAGATAAGCATCCTGCAACTGTAAAAACGACAACAGGTAGGGATCCTTAAAAACTAAATCCGCAGACATTTGATCGCTTTCTCGTAAAGTAGCCAATTCCGCTTTGATCACGAAATCAGATTTCTTGGAGATGGCAGTACGTTCAAACATCATGCTGTCGATTTTATGGCGAAGAGTACGCACACTCCATAGTTCCATTCTACACATTTGAGCATAAAACTCTCGTGCCAAGTCGCTATCAATCTGAAGTATCTCCACAAAATGACTCCAGCTCAATTTTGCCGACAGTGTCGACACAATCTTGGGATCAGGGAAAAACTGAGCAAATTTGATCATTCTAGCCAGATTGCGAGCACTAAACCCTTTTCCACACTCGGGTACCAATTTTGCCGACAGTGTCGGCAAAATCTCTGAACCATATTCAGCTCGTTTTTTCTTAAGAATTTCTTTTAAAATTCGATTGCCAATTTGCCAGTAAAGAAGGGTTAACTCGGCATTAGCATAAGTGGCTACTCGTTCCCTGGCAATGTTGATGATAGATTGGATTTCTGTAATTACTTGTTGATCTAATTCTTGCTTCTATATGTATTCATCAAGGAAGGATACAAAACGCTACATAAGCAGTGAGATAAGACCAATTCATTCTATCAAAAGAAAAGAAGCTTACGCTTACTACTCTCATAGATCATCCTTCTTTGTCTCCAACAACTTCTTAACTTCGCGATCAAAATCTGATTCATATAGCTGGTCCTGGATAACACGATATCTTTCCCATTCTGATTCTGCATATGCTTTTGCTTTTTCTGCTGTAACTTGTCCACTATTCTCCAAAACTTTTCTATCATTAAATGCAAGGAAAGCATCTAGGTTGTAATGTTTGGTTTGGTAAGTTTTACCATCACTGGCAGTTACCGAGAATTTCTCGGTAACTGCTTTCTCCTCAAGCTCACAGTCTTTGAAGATGTTTTTAAGGTGTAAAGAGATATTGTCGGTGGTGCATTGGAATAATTCAGCCATTAATTTCTGCGTAAGCCAAACTGTCTCGTTCTGGAATCGAACTTCTAAGCCATCTTTCCTTGAGTCAGCTGTAAACAACAAAAACTCTGCTGTACTGTTCCTGATCATTAAACCATCTCTTTTTTTATTGTTTTGAGGTTTTTTCAAATCAATTCTCCTCAGTAGTTTTTTATAGCTCTTCGCGCATTTGTGTGGATAGGTACTTGTAATTGATTAACACGATAGTATCAGTTTATACCCGTGCAAGAATTTTGCAAACAACTATGTATACATCTTTTGAAGATTTGTTTCTTTCATCAGATCAATCCAATGACCAACGATAGTGATATCCTCTGTCGCTATTATTCCGAATTCGGAATAATTCTATGGAACAAATCCTTAAGGAAGGATACAAAACGCTACATAAGCAGTGAGATAAGACCGATTCATGTTCATCAAGGCACAATTAGCAGCAGTGATCAAACGAGGCACATAGTCTTACTCAGCGAGTAATCAAAACAAAGAAGCTATCTTGTTTCTTTGTTCCAAACCACAATCCTAGATAGTGTTAATACTCAAGTATGCGAGGAAGATCACCAGCTTGTTTAACCCAGTCTTCAACCTGATCTTGTGTAGGGAGATTTCGAACCAGTTTTTTTTCTTCATTGACTTCCGTCATTTTAGTAAAAAGGTTTTCAGGGTTGCGCTGTCTCAATTCAGGAATTGTATCCACACCAGAAGCCTCTAAAAGTTCAGCATATTCGCCGCCAATACCCTTAACTCTGAATAAATCGGCATGATTCGCCCATTTAAGAATGAGTTTTTCCGTGATTCCGGTTTTTTCTGCCATATCGCTTCTGCCTTTTTTGGATGAACAGAGTTCTAGTAATTCTTCAACTGAGTTAACGCCAACTTCATTCAGTTTCGTTTCGTACACTTCGCCAATACCCTCGATCATGCTCAATTTAGACATAGAACTTACCTCCATACAAGTATAGTTTACCGTTACTCTAGGCACATTACACTTTCGTGTATAAAAGCCAATAAAATGTTTATTACGATAATACAATCATATAATTGTGCCAGATTTTTGCAATCATATTCCCTTGCTTCTGATTCTTGGAGCATTTCTTTTACAGTAATTTTTAGTCTCTGAGACATCCTGCTGGTACAACAAAAACGCCATCTTTTCTTTTGTATGCTACGCTTCCACCATACAAAACCATTAAAAAAGAAGGTTCTTTCATGCGATTCGTATCGATCTTTTGACGCAAGGTTAGCAAATTTTTGGCAGCTTCATCTATCTCGTTTCCACCTAATTTTACTTCGATAAGGGCATACGAACCATTGCGTAAATAGACCACTGCATCGCATTCAAGCCCAGATTTATCTCGATAATGATACAGTGTACCATCGAGGGATTCAGCGTATACTTTCAAATCTCTAATACACATAGATTCGAAAAAACAAACCCATGGTATGTAAGTCATTGATCAAATCATTGGGCCCAATTCCGAGGGAAGCTACTGCGATGGAAGGATCGACAAAATGACCGATTATTTTTCGGCACTTTGGCCGTTTTTTGTTCGGTAGTTTGGCATTTTCATTACGAAATTTAAAGATTATTTTTTTGTACTGCCTATTTTGAACGTTTTTCGAAGGAATAAAAAAATTGAGAATCCAAACAACAACAGAAAAAGAATCGACAAAATGAGGCTTTCTAAGTATTCTACAAAGTGAAGTGTAAAAAACACACTTACCCATAATGAAAAATAACCGAAATGTAAAGATTGATGCTGTGCCTTCGGTAGGTTTTTTCTACACAAAGCTTCAAGATATATCATGGCTGAAGAGCATATCATCATAATATACCCGAGAAACACAATATCATTAGGATCTAGAAACAGCTTGTTAGACCCACGAAACAGGACATCATTAACAACAAAGATTGACATAATTAATACAAAGAAGGCAACTACAATTCTCAATACTTTTAATGTTTTCAACACAAATCTTACCTTTGCTTTTTCAAATTTTACAAAAACCTAACAACAGTGTACCAAAAAATGACACATCTATGAAGAATAAGGCTTATCTTCGTTAAAACAATCCTTAAATTTCTTCTTCAATCTCAATAGGAAAACTCCAGGAATACAGGTTCTTACTCAAATTGGTTCCATCGTTTAGAATCAGGTGCAGACTCCAATTGGGTTGTTGATTCTTTGGAAAACCATCTATAAAAGGTAGAGTAAAAGGTTCGGTTGTAAGTGAAAAATAGGGATTTTGTTCAGTTGGGTATTCATCCGAGGAGGAAAACAAAGGAAATCCACTGCCACTGTATTCTTCTTTTACATCACCTAACAAGGGGATTATATCATAGGCAATGTTTTCAACGGAGTAATCTGGATCGCGATAATTGTAATAGTAGATTCGATCGGCTTTAAGAAAAATACTGTAACGAAGATTTTTAAAATCTTCCATCGGAAATATGTCTTCCCACTTCAATTGTGCAGTAGCAGTATAGGAATCTTCTGTACATTCTACATGGGGTTGCACCAAAACGATACCTGTACTAGCAGAACCATCCTTAATCTTCTCATAAACAATAGGGATCCATTTGCTCCAATCGTATCCTGTTTCATTTTTGGGAACTCCCAAATAATAAGATGTGCGATGGCATATAGTTTGCGGGTATCCTCGATCCAGTTGCATGTATTGTCGGACTCCTTCATCATAGTATTGAAAACAATACGGGGATGGATTGAAAGTATGAAGAGGAGGTTCAAAAGAAATTGCACTGATATTGGGGTATTCATTTTCAAGCTCCAGTAGTGGAAATTGTGATTTCAAATGGCTTATTAAACCAACTTCCACAAGTTTTGAAGAAGGTATCGATTGAGATGGAACTGCAATTGAGCATGAAATGCAACTAACAAAGAGAAGGAGTAAAGCAAAACCAATCCATTTTTTATGTTTAGTGATATCTAGATGTTTCATAAGATTCTCTCCTTATCACATACCATTTACGCAAGATGGAGGGCAATATGTACTCCCTTTACCTCGTCCTGCAAAGTGAGAATGATGATCAACAATATGCAGGGTTAAACCACTATGAGAAATGTCTAGTTTTTGTTTCAAATACTTCCAGCGCATAAGCCCATATTCATGGGGGAGGATTTTGCGATATTCATCCTTGTTGTCAACTAGATAATAGATCCCATCTACTCGATGATTCCATTCTTTTTCAATTTGATGAAGAGGAACAACCATGCCAAGTAATGCAGTAGAACCAAATGATTCCACAACATGATGACTTATTTTATATGGATTATACTGAGCAGATGTAGAAATAGGGCTTTGATATAGCAATACCATTGCTAAGATAACAATCCGGAACTTCTTTCGAAATGATACTTCACTCATTATTAACCCTTTCCTTGCACATGTTATATTTTAACAGAGTGTCTACATTTTTGGAACTAGCCATCATTGCACCTCGTAATAGATGGAGATGGTTTTTTCTTTATCATTATTCTTGTAGAATACAAAAAAGCCTTTGGAATCATCAAGCTGGTAAGGAATGACATAGTAGGGAGAATACCCTTCTAGTGGAGTTGGTATCGTATCAACAACATCGAGATGATTTGCATCCATAATCATGACAGGATTCTCTATTGTATTTTTTGAGGCTTTGCTCATCAATAGAGCAATATAGGGAGTAGTGGGGATGGAAACTACTTGAATCAATAGAAATGTATTATGCTTGTAATCAACTTCGTGATCTTCAAATTCAATACTATCCACAAAACTTACAGAATCATTAGAAAGATTGTATGTCTCTATGGTTCCAGAAGATTTTGAGACATACAGCAGTGACTCTTGATTGGATTCCAGGGAAGGGAATAATAGATCTGAATTTTCACCGTCTTGGTATACTTTAGTAAAGATTGTTTGAGGGTTATTGCTCAGAAGGTCTTTGATACGGTAAATCTCAAGAACACTATTTGCCCCTTCTTCCCCGTGATACTCGCAGCGGAGAGTAGCGATGTACCGATTATCGATAATCTCTATGTTGTATATCGAGGGTTTCTCCAGTAAAACAACAGGATTTTGATGTTTTTGAAACAGTACTACACGACAAGGATATCGTATGACACCAAATTCCATTCCATGAATAGATTCTATTATGGGTTGCCCAAATGATTTAAGAGTAACTTGGAGTACGTCAGGATCTGAAATTTGAAGAGTCACCAAATCATTATGGTAGTAATCAAAATCATAGGTTTGTTTCGGATGCATTTCAGGAGAGAGTTTTACTCCAATCATTTTCATATGATAGGTGTTGTTTTCTTTTTCCGTCTGCATTGTAAAAATCTGATTAGAACCAATGTGAAGAACATCAAAACGAGAATCATGCTGGATAACCGTATCACATTTTTCCAGATTAGTACCACCAAATGGACCTTTTACACAAACTCTATTGAGAATCTCTGTTTGTGTAGTCTTTGAACATCCACTGAAACTCAACATTATTGCACAAAGTAAATACAGGATGAAAAGATTCTTACAACTTTTGTTCATCATAGTTTATTCCTTTCACTATTATGGACAGCCGAAATAGGACCCACTATTCAATGCAGTTCGCCATTCTTTACAGTTATCCATATCTTTTCCTCGAAATTCTGTTTGTTCGCCTGTTAATACATAACAGCTGATAGTTCTATCTCGTCCATCAAATTGAAAAGGAATTTCAATCCCATAGGGGTTGTAGGCTTCACCCTGGAAACAATTGACTTGGCCAGCAGGAGAAAATGCTTCTTCAGTAGTACCAAATTCACACAAACTAACCGTTTGATTCAAATACCACCTCATTAATTGTTAATCGTTTACTAAACCAAAAAAATTTCAGTAAACGTTCCATTGAGATTTTCTTTTCAATCTGAGAGCATACTTTTCTCATTCTACCCCCCTCTCCTCTTTAATTCAACTCAGAGAAGGGGGGATAGAGGTTAATCCATCATGAAAGCAATACTTCTGTTTTGTGATATCCTATCTTCTGGGATAGGTGATTGTAATCTTCTGCGTAGAAGCTTCCCATAACACATCAGCTTCCAGAGATTCACTGACAAACCGCAAGGGAATCATGGTCCTACCCTCCTGAATAAAGGGGGGTACATCCAATAGAACGCGATTGCCATCCACACTCGCTGCATCTTGATTGATGATTATATAGATCGTATGGTCTTTAGTGGTTACCTTGATACGCTGGACATCTGCTTCGTATTCAATGGTAGCATGCGAACGAAAGAGATAGTCTGTAAGGAATCGTATGCCAATGCATGTTCGGCCGTCTTTAATGACGGGAACATACCCTTCTTCCAAAGCAACTGGTTTTCCATCTACCTTTGCTTGATCAGAGCCAATGGTGAGTTCCACGGTTGACCCTATGGTAGAAACAGATATGGGAATGGAATGATTGAGATACGACCACTTCTGAGGAAAGGTAACATGGATTTCACCAACATGAGTTTTCCAAGGCGAAAGTTGCTTTGCAAGAATGTGGTAGCGGATTTGTTTGTCTTGCAAGGAACCATATTGATGCCGTATCACCAACCAAGGGACTGTAGAGGTTACTTCATACGATACCGTAGAAGGAATGGAAACATCGTACTCCACGATGCCAGATTCTGATGAAAAGATGGAAACATGTTCATGGTGAATAGCATTGTCTTTCCATTGGATGGAAAGAGGCCCAATAGGAATTTTATGGTAGCGACAGTTTCCGAAATCAGCCACATAGATGTGGTTGTTTGCAATCTTGGCACGAAGAGGAAAATAGAATTGATCTGGTTTTTCCAGATATTCTTCTTGGGTAGTACCAATCTCAACTTGGCCTTTGGATCCAATGGTTTCAATCAGTTCTCCCGTTCTGCTAATATGCAGTATTCGATGCTGTGTCACATCCGTTACAATCCAAGATCCATCGGGATACAGATCAAAAGAAGAGTAAAAACTGTTTTCATTTTGAGGAAGCTGCACAATCTCTTGCAATTTCTTCCGATGGTCATAAATCCAAATGGTTTGGTGCACACAATCCAGGAACTGGTATTCAAGGTATTTTTTGTTTTGGTAGGGAATGTCGATCATTTTGAATCCGGTAAAGATCGGAGGTTCTTCATACTCTTCGTCAGCATTTTGAAACCCTTCCATAAGTTCTGCGTGATAATCATCGATGATTGTGTAGAGAGAAGGGGTTTGTTCTTCTGTAGAAAGAGGATGAAACAAATAGTATTCCTGGTCATAGTATTGAACACCGGACCAAAAATCAGGAAACCAAGAAAATCCATTGTAGTGTTGCTTCCATGTCTCATCATGTAGCGAGTATTCGGTTACAGTATTCGGAGACACACCTGTAAAGGCTATTGTCTCATCAAGAAGAATCATATCACTGAGGAAGGTGGAATTGGGCACTCCAAAGCTAGGAGATATTAAATTACAATTCAGATCTATTGATGTTTTACATTTACCATTACTGTCAAACCGATTGAGAAAAGTTTGGCTATTGTTGTGTGTATACAATATACCACCTGGATCAATACAAAAAGACATGGATCCGTGAATTTGACCAATTCGATTCGGTGTGGTACCATACTGCTCAATATTGCTTTCAGTGAATCGGTATACTCTGCAATTCCAGGCTTCCTGAAACTGACCTGTGGAGATCATCATGATAGAATCCTCGTAAAGGGTAACATCCATGCAATCGTAGCCAAATTCTTCTCTTTGTTCCGTAGAATCCAGCACAAATGAGTAGTAGAACGTTTCCTAATTAACATGGCATAGAATTCTCCTCTACCGTTTCTAATTTATACTTCCATCGGAAGATCACCGGTTCTTTGTTCAGTTCTTCAATATATGCTGTCATGCGTTCGATGAATTCCTCTTTGGATTTCACTCGCAAGTGTTTTAGAAAACAACGTTGGACTTTCCCAAAGAACATTTCAATCATATTGAGCCATGAACCATGGGTAGGTGTAAAGGTAAATTGGAAACGATCGGGATGTTCTTTTAAATACGCTCTGGTTTCCTTGGATGTATGAACGCTATGATTGTCCAAAATGATGTCAATCTTTATATGGGGAGGATAGTATTTATCTAATTCTTGTAAGAAACCTACAAATTCTTTGCTTCGGTGTCGTTCTTTGATATCCATATGAATATGGCCATCCAGTAGATCAATCCCACTTAAAAGTGATACGGTACCATGGCGACTATATTCATAATCCCTTGATACATGGGTATTCATTTCAGGACAAGACAAGGGCATTTTTGTCTTTCTCTTGTTTTCGATGCATTGTACCCCTGGTTTTTCATCGTAGGATACGACCGTCCATTCTTGCGAGGATGGATGATCTGGAACAGGGCAAGAGGATTGTTCTTCGTCCCTCTTTTGTTTCTCTTCCAAACAAAGATGTACTTTTTTGTATAGAAGAAGAATTTGCGTCATCTTTTCTTCAAATTGGGGGTCACTGCTGTCTAAATAGTATTTGATTCGAAAAGGCTTTAGATTGGTATCACGCAAGAATTTACACACGGTTCCTTTTTGGATGTGTGCCAAGGAGGGGTATCCTCTTTCGGGTCCATGAGTGCGGTAGTATTTGGCTAGTTTTTCATGCGACCATAATTCATACGGAAGGCCGCATTCTTGGGGAGAGGTACAAGCAACATGCAGCATCCATAGATGGGCAGGATCAGAAATGACTTTCTTTCGTCCTCGTCCTTGTAGATCATCCAAGGCCTCTATCGGCCCTACCATTTCTACTTTGTCCAGAGTGCGTTCTATTTTGACACGGGGTACATTGTAGCGGTCTGCAATCTGTTGTATGGAGTCATGATTGGCAAAATCAAGGATGAATTTGGCACGCATTACGCGAGAATGCTTTTCGGTTCGACTGGAAGCAATCTTTTCCAATTGACTTCGTTGTACGTCGGATAAAGAAAAAACAACACGTTTTCTTTTCGTAGCACTTTTTTCTGACATTGTAAGTATCTCCTATGAAGTAAGATACCTAAGTATATCAGAAAATG
>Ga0334898_1003028_pt1 | contig 14221 bp, 12 predicted proteins | sample GraSluR3_MG_10_FD_207228 | JGI IMG/M metagenome (GOLD analysis project Ga0334898, IMG submission 207228) | Sludge microbial communities from methane-producing bioreactor in Wageningen University, Netherlands - Granular Sludge_3_08-R3 | ecosystem: Engineered > Bioreactor > Anaerobic >... | reverse complement strand
CAGGAAAAATTTATCAATAAAATTTGGCTTATAATAAAAATCAAGTATTTTTGCAATCCCATTTTCAGGGAAAAGAGGATGGCCCGTTCGTCTAGTGGTTAGGACGCCAGGTTTTCATCCTGGTAGCAGGGGTTCGATTCCCCTACGGGCTACAATTTAATTTTAACAGTTATAACAGAAAAATGGCAAATAATAAGTCAGCTCTAAAAAGGATAAGGCAAAACGATAAAAGGCGTTTGCAAAATAAGTACTACGCAAAAATGACCAGGAATGCAATTAAAAAATTGCGTAACGAAACTGATAAGGAAGAAGCTGCTAACAGGTTGTCAGGAGTTATTTCAATGATTGACAAGCTTGCTAAAAAGAATGTTATTCATAAAAACAAAGCTTCTAACCTTAAATCAAAACTTACACTAAAGGTGAATAATTTGTAAGGATTGTCTTCATGATATTGCCGGGCCTCTCTGTATAAACGGGGAGGCTTTTTTTATGCATTGAAAATTATTATTTTTATGCAAACTCCAAATATCATGAATGAATACAGGAAAATGAACATTAAACAGTGGGCAGTGGAGGACCGTCCCCGCGAGAAGATGATCTCAAAAGGCCCAAGAACCCTTTCTGATGCCGAGCTGATAGCAATTCTTTTAGGTTCGGGCAATATTAAAGAGACTGCCGTAGAGCTGGGCAGAAGAGTCCTGAGCTCAGTCAATAATGACCTCAACGATCTCGGGAGAAAGGAGTTAAGCTATCTGACTGCCTTTAACGGTATAGGAAAAGCCAAAGGGGTGACGATAATGGCTGCACTTGAGCTGGGAAGAAGAAGAAAGGAATCAGGAATTTCTCTGAAAAAGAAAATTACCTGCAGTCGCGATGCAGCTGATCTATTTACTCCTTTGCTTCAGGATCTGAACCACGAAGAGTTCTGGATACTTTTACTGGACAGGGGAAATAAGGTCCTCGATCATTACAGGATCAGCCAGGGTGGAATATCAGGAACAATAATTGACGTCAGGATAATACTGAAAACAGCACTTGAGAAACTGGCTTCATCAATCATCCTATGCCATAACCACCCTTCAGGTACTATGGAAGCTTCAGAAGCCGATCTGAAGATAACCCGTAAAATGCTAAAAGCCGCAGGTTTAATGGATATTTCAGTGCTGGATCATATTATTATCGGGCAAAACAGCTATCTTAGTATGGCCGATGAAGGAATTTTACAGTAAAGAGTGGTAATTAAATGGTGATATTTTATGCAGAAAAACTGAATCCCCGTATAGAGTATGCCTCAAGGCTTATTTTTCAGGATATTCTGAATGTTGATATTCACTTTACAACAAACAGGGAAGAGTTTTTAAAGGGGAACTCTCCAAAAGTTAATTATTCTAATGCGAGATTAGATGACGAATTACTGATTATACCTGATTCTTTTTTGTTTTATAGCTCCCTTTCCAAACCTGTTATCAAACCTTTTCTATATAATAATGATTATTATATTTTTGAAAGCCCCGCAGGTTCAGACCTGCCGTTTGATCCTTTTGCCTCGGCATTTTATCTAGTGACAAGGTTTGAAGAGTATTTTGAAACAGTTACCGATAAATATAACCGCTACCCGGCTTCTATAAGTATTTTATCTGAATATGATTTGTTTAAAAAGCCGGTGGTGAATATATGGGCCCGTAAGTTGGCAGGCAAGCTGAAGGAAAAATATCCGGAGATAAATATACCCGTACCTCAGTTTGAATTTATTTCCACAATTGATGTCGATAATGCCTGGAGTTATGTCCATAAAGGTTTTTTAAGATGCTCCGGTGCGCTTTTAAGGTCTGCCATAAAAGGCAATTTTGCTGAAACCTTTGAAAGGATTAAAGTTCTTACAGGATCTGTTCCGGATCCATTTTTTACTTATCCATGGTTGGATGAGGTTTTTAAAGGTCATGAGGAGCAGGTCATATTTTTTTTCGCACTTGGCAATTACAGCCGGTACGACAAAAATATCCCGTGGAAAAATAAATATCTGCAGGAATTAATCCGTAAAACTTTGAAAAAATACTCTGTTGGAATTCATCCTTCATTTTATTCTGCGGATAATTCAGGAGATGGATTACTGAAGTCTGAAATTTCAAGGTTTCTGCAAATTATCGGGGTAAATCCTGAAAAAAGCAGACAACATTATATCCGCTTAAAACTGCCCGTTACATACCGGAGGCTTATTGACAACGGAATAAAAGAGGATTATACAATGGGTTATGCCTCACGAACAGGGTTCAGAGCCGGCATATGTACCCCTTTCAATTTTTATGACATTGAAAATGACAGAGTTACCCCGCTTAAAGTTTTTCCTTTCCAGGTAATGGATACTACACTGCGTGACTATATGGGGCTTACGCCTGATAAGGCAATGGAAGAGATTGAAGTTCTTATGAATGAAGTAAAAAATGCCGGAGGTACATTTATAAGTATCTGGCATAATGAATCTCTTTCCGGGCGGGATAAATGGAAAGGGTACAGGGAGGTTTTTTATAAAATGAATCAAACCGGATTTAATTGGTCAAATGAGCATAAGTAATGCACTGAAATATTTAAAACATGAGGAGTTGGATTACACTTTATGGGACAGGTGTATCAGCGACGCGGGCAATAGCAGGGTATATGCATTGTCGTGGTACCTCGACCGGACAGCGGTATACTGGGATGCACTGGTATGGGGAGATTATGAATATATTATGCCGGTTACTTTGCGCAGAAAGTTCGGAATAAAATATATATATCAGCCCCTTTTTTGCCAGCAACTGGGAATATTTCCGGAACCTGTTCCGGAGATAGCCGGACTGTTTTATTCGGAGATATTCAGGAGATTCAGGTTTGTCAATATTCTACTCAATTCAGCTAATCACATCCCGGATATTTACGGCATTAAAAAATTTTTACCACGCGATAATTTTCTTTTGAACCTGACTACAGAATATACCTCAATAAGAGACGGTTACTCAAAGAATACACTCCGCAATATTAAGAGTGCTGAAAGATCGCGGTTGAATTATGTTCCCGGCATCTCCATAAAAGAGTATATTGAATTTTTAGGTAAAAATTTGCCGGTGGGTGTAACAAAGAATGACCTGAGTAAATTCAGGAGTATAGTTGCATATTGCCTGCACAAAGGAATTGGTGAAATGCCGGGAATCTATACATCTGAAAACAGACTGTGTGCTGCTGTTTTTTTATGCCGGTGGAAAGGGAGGTTGATTTATCTTAATCCGGCTTCAAATGTCGATGGCAGGAAGAGCAGTGCAATGTTTTTTCTGCTGGATAATTTTATTTCGGCTAACGCGGGACAAGAAATAGTATTAGACTTTGAAGGTTCAATGGTGCCGGGTGTTGCAAGGTTCTATCAAGGGTTCGGAGCTAAAGCAGAATGTTATTATCCGTTGAAAATTAACAGGCTGCCCATTCCTTTACGTTGGATAAAAAAGATATAATTATTTCAGATTTTTCCGGTTCTTGCTTTGTTCTGCTCATTTCCATAAGCAATCGATTAGCTTTTTTATAATTTTTTAAACTGAAAATAGTTGTTTCTTCCCATCCTGAAATTTTTCAAATGCACCCATCCCAAAAAGGGCAAAATCATATCTAACCGGATCATCCGGATCGAAGAGTCTAAGGACATTTGTGACCTCTTCCACAGCCTGCCAGTCATTTTGTTTTCTTTTTAAAAGTCCCAGACCCCTCGAAATATTACCTGTATGAACATCCAGTGGAAGCATTAATGCAGAGGAGGGGATATTATTCCAGAGGCCGAAGTCAACATTGTTACTGTCTTTTCTGACCATCCACCTGAGAAACATGTTCAGCCTTTTCCCTGATGCACCTTTATTTACATTTGATACATGTTTACGTGTTCTCTCTCCGGGTATTTCGAAAAAGATACTATAAAAGTGGATCAGTGTATCTTTTATATTACCGTTGTTTTCAAATCCCTTCTCAAAAACAGATTCAAGTCCCCCGTAGTTTGCATAAATATTTTTCAGTGATCTGGCGAAATAGATACAGTCATCGCCATTAAATGTCCTGTGGACAAATGATTTAAGCAATCTGTAATCTGAGTCTGACGCATTAATTATAAATTGGTAGGGGTCGTTATCCATAATATTCATCAGGCGAATGGCATTTTTTATAATTGCTGTACGGTTACCCCAGGAGATTGTTGAAGTAATAAAGGCAGAGATCTCAATATTCTCTTTTTGTGAAAATTGTTTGGGTACCTGTATCGGGTCAGTAATAATAAATTCCGGTTTGTTATATCCGGCTGCTTTTTCTTCAAGCAATGTTCTTATGTCATCTCTGTTAAGATTGGAATATGAATCCATTTTTTTGATTCTGAATACAAGCGATTAATGAACCGGATAACCTTTGAGGGTACCCTGGCATTTTTGTTTATCTGTTATGGGATTTTCTCAGTCTCCTCAGATCCTGCATATATTACTCCGTCTTTAATATGAATTATTTTATCAGAGCGTTCGGCAAAATGATCATCGTGGGTTACTATTACAAAAGTTTGTTTAAAATCATCACGCAGTTTAAACAGCAGGTCGTGCAGCTCCTCTCTGTTTGCCGAGTCGAGGTTTCCCGAAGGTTCGTCGGCAAGCACTACTGCCGGATTGTTAATAAGAGCCCGTGCTACCGCTACTCTTTGTTTTTCACCACCTGAAAGCTCAGAAGGTTTATGGTTATATCTTTGTGTAAGGCCAAGATAGTCAATTAGTTTCATTGCCTTTTTTTCAGCTTTTTTTCTTGAAGTACGGGCAATAAATGCAGGGATGCAGATATTTTCAAGTGCATTGAATTCGGGCAGAAGATGATGGAACTGGAATACAAAGCCGATTTCTTTATTTCTAAAGGCTGATAATTCTTTTTCATCAAGAGAGGATATTTTTTTGTCTCCGTAGTATACTTCTCCGCTATCCGGCTGGCTTAAAGTTCCAATTATCTGCATCAGGGTAGTCTTACCTGCTCCGCTTGCGCCCACAATTGAGTATATTTTCCCCATAGGAATTTCAAGATCAATTCCTTTTAGCACCTGAAGAGGGCCGAACGATTTTTTTATATTTACTGCTTTGATCAAAATATAATGCACCCGGTTAAAAGCGGAGATGCGGGCTCATTAATTGTACAAGCCCGCATATCCTATGAATTAATACTTACGATATCAGAATAAAGTTAGTCCTCCATTTGGTCGTAAATATTCTTTTTTATCTCATTAGCATCTTTCGTGACATCATTTGATACCTCATCCAGGTCCTTTTTAATGTCAGAGGTATGTTCGTTGATCTCACGTTTAATCTCATTTGTTGCTTTTTTAAATTCGCGCAATCCTTTACCTAATGTTTTGGCAATATCCGGAATGGCTTTTGCCCCGAAAAACAACAGCGCAAGCAGCATTACCAAAACAAGTTCCCCTCCGCTGACAAACAAAATATACGTTACCATTCCTAGTTATTTTACTTACAAATATACAAATTGGTATGATCAAAATTATAATATCTGTAAAAGTTTAATTCTGTTTTTATTTTTTCTTCCCTGCTGTCATTTTTAACAAACGCATTTGTATTTCGTACGCTACAGGTGTAGCTACAAACAGCGACGAATATGTACCGACTATTACACCCACGAGAAGCGCGAATGTAAAACCTCTGATAGTAGCTCCTCCGAACAGAAATATTGCAAGCAGTACGACTATAGTTGACAAAGATGTGCTGAAAGTACGTCGCAGGGTACTGTTCATCGCTGAGTCAACATTCTGTTCCCTGTTCCTTTTCGGATAAAGTTTAAGGTATTCCCTGATACGGTCCAGGACAACAACGGTATCGTTGATTGAGTATCCCAGTACTGTAAGGATTGCAGCAATGAAAGCCTGGTCAATCTCCAGTGAGAATGGCAGTATATTGTACAGCATCGAGAAAATTCCCAGTATTATCAGTGAATCGTGGGCCAGGGCGACTATTGCTCCCACACTGTATTGCCAGTTACTGAAGCGTATCAGTATATAGAGGAAGATAATTATTAATGCAAAACCAATTGCCACGACAGAATCCTTCCTGATATCATCAGATATTGTTGCCCCTACCTTTTGGGAGCTAAGCTGATAATCTTCAGTGAACTCTTCAAGGGTAACATTTTTATCAATAAATCCTGCATCCTGCAATCCCCTCATAAGCAGCTCTTCAACCTCGTTGTCGACATTCTCAGAATCGTCATCAACTTTATAAACGGTTGTAATTCTCACCTGGTTGGCAGATCCGAATGTTTTTACTTCGGGAGCCATTCCATATACATCTGTAAGTGCCTGCTGTACATCAGCAACCTGCACATCCTGCTCGAACCGTACCACATAAGTCCGGCCTCCTTTAAAGTCAATGCCATAATTTAATCCCCTGGTAGCCAGCGACATGATCCCTAATAAAATGAATGCACCTGAAATTATGAAGGCAATCTTTCTTTTTTCCAGAAACTTAATTGAGGTATTTCGAAGCCATTGGCTTGAGGCGGCAGATGTGTACTTTATCTGTTTACTTCTTTTCAGTCTCCATTCAAATATCAGTCTTGTGATAAAGATAGCTGTAAAAAGTGAAGTAAGTATACCGATAATAAGAGTTGTTGCAAAACCTTTTATCGGTCCCGATCCGAAAACATACAGCACTATACCGGTCAGAAGAGTGGTTACCTGTCCGTCAATAATAGCTGAGTAAGCATTTTTATAACCATCTGCAATTGCCAGTTTAAGGCCTTTCCCTGCTAGAATTTCTTCCTGTACCCGTTCATAGATAAGCACGTTAGCATCAACCGACATACCTATTGTCAGCACTATACCTGCTATACCCGGCAAAGTCAGGGTTGCTCCGAGAGATGCAAGTATGCCGATAATAAACAGCATATTGATCAGAAGTGCTGCATTTGCAGCGCCACCTGCATTTCTGCTATAGAAGAAGATCATGTATGCCAGTACCAGAACAAAAGCGATTATGAAAGAATACATACCTTTATTAATTGCTTCACGACCGAGAGAGGGACCAACAATTTCTTCCTGTATAATTCTTGCAGGCGCAGGCATTTTTCCTGATTTAAGAATGTTTGCAAGGTCTTTGGCCTCCTCGATACTTTCAAGTCCGGTAATGCTTGAACGACCTCCTGAAATTTCATTTTGAACAGTAGGGAATGAGCGTACATAATCATCGAGAACAATAGCTATTGATTTCCCTATATTTTCTTTAGTCATTCTTTGCCATGTTTTAGCCCCTTCACTGTTCATCGTCATTGAAACCTCCGGACTAGAACCGAACTGGTCGAAATCCTGTCGGGCGTCAGTGATCACGTCACCACTAAGTGGCGGCCTTCCGTCGCGGGTTGTTACTTTAAGGGCAATAAGTCTGAAATAGTTGCCTCCCTCATCAATAGCATTTGCAGTCCATCTGAATATCATATCTCTTGGGAAGATAGATCGTATCTGCTCCATTGAAAGATATTCGTTGACTTTAGATGTATCTCTTGAGTGTGCAATTCCCACTGCCGGACCGGGGAATAGCTGTCCTGACTGGTCTGTACTTGGACTCAGCACGGCGAATAACGGATATTGCTGTCTGAAGTTTTCCAGGTCTTCTAATCCGGCAACAGTGGTATCTTCGGTCATACCTGATTCCAGTTCTGAAAGCAATGAACTCCCGTCTGTTGTATCAGCATCTGCTTCTGTCTGGCTGTCTGCCTGGAGCACATCTTCTTCTCCGGATTCAGTATCTGAAGTCTGGATGGTTGTATCTTTTCCCAGGTTCTGTATTTCCTGTAATTTATCATTTGCCTGGAGAAGGTATTGGTAAACTTCTCTGTTTTCGTAAGTTTCCCAAAACTCAAGAGTTGCTGTGCCCTGCAGAAGATTTCTGACCCTGTTCTGGTCTTTAACCCCGGGAAGTTCTACAAGGATTCGCCCTTTAGTCTGCAACTGCTGAATATTCGGCTGTGCAACCCCAAAGCGGTCAATACGTGTTCTGATGATATTAAAAGCGTTATCAATGGCAGCATCTGTTTCTCTGCGGATAACATTCAGAACTTCACTATTGGTTGAATTTATATTTATTTTGTCACGCAGTTCAAGTGTCAGGAATATAGATGCCAGCTGCGCATTTGGATCTATCTGTTCAAAAGCTTGCCCAAAGAGAGTAACAAAATCTTCCTGACTTTCCTTTTTGAGCTGGTTAGCTTTCGCTAATGCAGCATTGAATGTTGAGTCATTATTATAGTTGGAAAGGGCTCTTATCAGGTCATCGACAGCCACTTCAAGGGTTACGTTCATACCACCTTTCAGGTCAAGCCCCAGGTTTAATTCAAGTTCTTTAACCTGTTTGTACGTAAATTTTTTAAGACCCAAGAAGTTATAAATGACTTCTCCCGAGATTGAATCGAGGTAAGAAAATTCCATTGCAGGATCTCCCTGTGCATACTCCACTGCTGCCTTTTCTACCTGTTTAGCTTTCCATGTAAATGATAATTGATAAAAACAAACAGCTGCCAGCAGTATGGCAAATGTCATTATAGCACCTTTATTTTGCATGTTATATAATTTTTTTGTTATTTTTTAGTAATATTTTTTATTTGATTAGACTGTATCTACACATTGGCCTGCCGGATCCGGCAGGTGAAAGGAATCACCGGATCGTAATGTTTGCCGGATGCTCAGAGAAGAACCGGGTGATCTTCCTCAGAAAAGGAGAAATAGTAATGACCGGCTATTAATTGCAGGAATGATAGTAATGATGGATTAACGGTTTTTTTATAGTCAGTTTTCAGTATTTGGGAATCATGCTGCTGGTGATATTTTTGGATTAGCTTGTTATGTGATTGTTCATACAATATCCGGGATGGTATTTTCTGAATTGAAATTTTTGCCGATAATGAACTGAATGGATTATACAGGCAAATCATATTTTCAGATTTGTCAGCTTGACCGCTATCAGCTTCTATCTCTTCAAGTCCGACAGGGTGTTTGTCAAAATATATATCCAGAATGACTGTAGCGCCAACAACTACAATTAAAGCTGCCAGCCTTAGCAATCCTTTTTTCGATATTTTAAGATCGTATTTCACAAGCTTTTTTTGAGCGGAGCAAATATACCTAAACATTTCAGGTTTACAAAGATAGGATTAAGTAATTTCAATGAATTAATTAACCCCGTCTGTATTAAGGGTTATGATTTTTCTTTTGTAATCTACTATTGCATTGTATTTCATAAGAAAATCACCTCCCAGCAGGCCGCAAATATTAAGATTTGCTGCTTTTGAGTATAATTTGTTTATTGATGAAAGATCAAGCAGGGCTACTTTGAGCTTCTCTAATTTTATTTTTCCCCAGGAGATTTCCTTTATTTCGGCTAGTACAGATTCCATTGGCATACCCCCAATGCCTGCAGTATTTACCTTGTCGGGGGAGTCGTCTGAAAGATTATATTTTGATGTAAGGTTTTTGTCGAACACCGTTTTGGATGCTCCTGTATCAACTACCCAGTATCCAATAGTTGAATCAAAAAACTTAGACGAAATGATAATATGAAAGTTGTCCTCTTCCAACTCGATTATTTGGACAGGGATTTTAATCTTCATTCGTTGTATATTTAAGTTCTTTAGAATAAATTCAGTCCGTATTCCCCCTGAGGTAATGACCACTACCTCTGAATTCTCTGTTTTTTTATAATTATTTGTGCACATGTGGTCCCGACATTACCGGCTCCGACAACTGTTACTTTCATCGTTTAAAATTTTATCATCCTTTTATTTGTATGCTTTTCCATTAATTTCCTTTTCCTTTTTGAACAGAACAACAAAAGCCAGTAACAACAGGATTGAGGCTATGGTTGTAACACTCCAGATAATATCCCAGTTGTAGCCAGTTGCAGTTTTATTAAGATCAATCAGTTTGGCACAAATGAAATTTCCAACTAAGAGGCCTGCTCCGAAAGTTACCAGAAAGATAAATCCCTGAGCCTGCGATTTGAGTTCAGCAGGAGACTTTTTATCGATATATATCTGGCCGCCGACGTAAAAAAATCCAAAGATCAGACCGTGCACAAGTATACCTATATAATAAATCCATGATTGATCGATAACTCCGCCGGCATAAAATGCAAAATATCTTATTGTTAATGCTATCAATCCCATTATCATAGTCATCCGTAGTCCGTATTTTTTTATAGCCGGGGGAACCAGCAGAATGAATCCCATTTCTGCAAGTACTCCCCAGTTGATAGTAATTGTAATATATTTTGTTTCGATATCGAGCAGAAACTCTGAAAAGTATGAATAGTACATTGCAAAAGGGATCATCGAAAGGAACGACATAATTATGAACACGGCGAAATTGGTGTCTTTCATTAGTTTAACAGTTCCGAGTCCGAAGATATCTGTTATTGTAAATTTGGCGCCTTTACCCGGTGAAGGTGTGTCGGGGAGTGTGAAGTTGGTTATTGCAGCCACAATGCTGACTCCCGCGCCGCAATAAAACGGCAGGTTGGTGCCGTCAAAATCCAGTTTCAGAAAATGAGTAAAAATAACGCTGAAAATTCCTGATGCCACCCAGCCTATTGAACCGAAAACTCTTATTTTAGGAAACTCTTCAGAAGGGAGGTGAGCCATGGCAATTGCGCTTGTGAGGCTCCAGGAGGGCATATATGCAAGCATGGCGAACAGGAGGCAGATAAAGAGTATATCAGGATTGTTTGTATTACCTGCCCATAATAACATAGCTGCATTTATTATATTCATCGACGTAAGAACTTTTTGTGCGGGCCAAAAACGGTCTGCCAGCATCCCGATCATTGGCGATAGCATACATCCAATTGCCATTGAGCTTAATATCAAAGCTTTTTGTGTGCTTCCAACCTCAAGGTTGGTGAGATACGCGGCAAGGGGTACCCACCAGACAGCAAACATCATGTATTGGAGTAACATCATGACGGAAAGTTTCAACTTATGCATAATTTATATTTATTTAAATTTTGATATCCGCAATATTAACAGGAGCTATTCATTTAAATTAATTATTTCCCTGTTATTATTTTTTTGAGTTCTAAGGTTTTTTATCTCCCTGATATTTGGTTTTTCACCTATTTTCACGGTATATATTCCGGCATCGTGCAGCCGGGGTTTAATTGTACTGCCATTGATGCGGTAGATCTGTGACAGTTCACCGGTTGATTCACTCCATATTTGTATTACCTGGTTCTCTTTTTCAGTGTTAATCTCCGGAAGCACGTTATCCGCGCCCATCCCCAGATTATCAAACTGGGATATTGTAAGAGGCCATCCCGGGAACTGGTCTCTCACCGGATTAGGATTTTCAACATCTGCTTTAAACCTCCAGGCATTGATCTCAATTTCTCTTTCAGCCGTATCAAATATGATCATTCCATATCCTGAAGATCTTATCAGTGCCTGGTTATACCTGCTTTCTTTATCCATTGTAATCTTTCCCGGGTTTCCGATTGCATATAGATAATTTTTATTTCCGAAAGCATCAATATAGTCTCCGGTATTGGGATAACCATGCTCCGGTCTGTTGCTCACAGGATAACCGAGCTCATCGGGAAGAAACCATCGCTGGTAGCCAACCGCAATAGCGGGAGTGCAAAAACTCCAGCCTGCATCACGATAATTTTGCAGTCCGTATTGTACGAGCGACGGCACATGCTGGTCGCCGTTAATATGAAATGCAGCCGCCTTTCTCATGATCCTTATTACTTTATCTCTTCCTGACTTAGGCCAGCCTCCTGAGTCGAGGTCGCCATAAAGAATATTTTGCAGGTTGCCGTGGTGTGTGGCTACATTGGCAAACAGGGTTTGCGAAAGCAGTACTTTCATATCGGTATTATCCCATTGTGTTATCCAGTCATTCAGAAATTTGATCTGTCTTTCACCGAGCAGTTTTAGTCCCGGTTTTTCAAGAAATGAAAGATCCTCTCTGGGTGCCTTTAAATGGTCTTTCCGGCCTTCCCAGTCAGATACAGCCTCAGGCCCGGTTTTAAAGATCCTGTCAGTTACGATAGCGAAGTTGACCCTGCCGTAAGTCAGGTCAGTATACCAGACACTCATACCCCTGTCGATCGGTGCAGGGTCGTAAGGATCAGGAAGATGTCCGCATTGAGTACGGTTCACGACATTCACCATTTTTACCGACTGTGTAAATCCGCGGGTATCATCACTGATCATACCCCCGGGTTTAGCTATTCCCCCTTCACCCCAGAGGTTGCCATGATAGACATCATGGTCGTCGGGAGTGCAGATTGTCGGGCGGTCGCGCATAAGAGACCTGAAAGCCCAACCGAACATATAGTATTTACCCAGATAATTGACTATCGATACATCGGCGGGTTCCCGTTTTACCGGATAACCCCCGTTTGGTTCATATATCTGATCTCCTGAAAAATAGAGTATATCAGGATCTTGTTTCATTACCGATTCTGTCAGGGGGGTATAGGGGAATCCGTAATGATACTGACAGGTAAAGCCGCCGAACTTCAATGGTCTTCCTGCCGGGTCTTTTCGTATCGTTCCCTCATAGTAGTCAGGCCATTCAGTTCCGTCTTTTCCTTTTTCTATATATTCTATACGGTATTCTGCATCTTTTGAGTCATCCCAATCTTCCAGTTTGAAGACAGCAGTCCTGGAATCAGGCTCTATTGGCTTAGATTCAATGGTTTCCCACGTTCCCCCTTTTTTTAGTTGCAATGACACTTCATGGTTGTCATTTTCTCCCAACGGTGGAAGTAATGCCATCAGCTTAACCCTTTTTTTACTTAAAGTGTACATTGTCCATAATACCGGGCCAAACCGGTTTCCGGGGTTATAGATGACTTTTGATCCCGACAGGTTTATTTCATCAAATGCAAAATTTGAATTGCCAGGTTTTTGGTTACCACCCAGTCTCATATTACTTGCTACCGCTATCAGGCCTTCAATACCTTCAATGTTGCATTTCAGTTCATCAGGACCATTACCGTTCTTGTCGGCAATGCTCATTTTCAATTGGTTATTGTTACCTGAAACACTTATTATAATTTCACTGAAATCGAAGCCGGGTGGTAAATTCACCTGCTTGTCTTTTAAAAAGGCAGATCCGTTCAGGCTGATACCAGCCTTTACTCCCTCTCCAAAATAGCAAGCTGCACGGACATCCGGGTCTTCTCTGTCATGTACTCCTATTAGAAAACCTGCAGAGCCGGCAACATCCCCTTTGTCATCAAGCATAATTCTGGCAGACACTTTAAAATTCCCTTTATCGGGCGACAGGTTGTAAGTTAAAATGTTAACCCTTGAATTTGGAACTATTCCCTGGCAAAGGAGTTTCCCGTTTTCTATTTTCCAGTCCTCAAGCGGAATTGACCAAAAATCCCTTCCGACCCATATTCGGTCATTAATGTTATTGAAGTCGGCTGAGAATTTTTGTTTTGTCGTGCATGAGGTTATTGATAGCAGCAGGATAAATACAAAAGTTTGAAAGTAGTTCATAGTTATATTTTATTAACGTAGGCCAAAATATTTTTTAAGCACGTATTCGGGCTGGTGGATGTCGGGTTTTTGTTTCAATTTGGTAAAAAAAACAACGGGGACATTTTATTTAAGTAAATTTGATAATGTTTCTCTATCCTCAGGATGAACAGAACCATCAGGCAGTGGCCCGATATTAAGGAGCAGGTTATAGCCGTTTGACTCCGCATCGTCTAATAATTTTTTTACATCCTCAACCTTAAGGTGGTATCCGTCGCATGTTTTGTTGTAACCCCAGGTGGCTCCGGCTCCCGGCCGTGGTGGCTGCATGGTGTTACAAACCTCTTTGGGTTTATCTTTATTGAGTTCGTAAGCTTTTTGTGCAACCGGATACTGCTCTCCTACCTTTTTATTACTGCCTCGTTCGGGGGCCATAAAATCTTCATCTCCGTTTGCCCCCTGCTTGAAGGAGATCAGAGCATGCGGCGATAAATTTCTGATCAATGCGTAGGTCTCTTCTATTGGAAAAACATCCGGATTTGCATAGTAACCCATAATGGGATCGAACCATATCCCCGCTATTGAAGGGTATTGTGTAAGTAATTCCCTGAGCTGGGCATGTACATAATTAACATATTTCCTGAAATCTTCAGGTTTTTCATATTTATAGGTGTCAGGTTTATTTTTATAGGCA
>Ga0334898_1003027_pt1 | contig 14221 bp, 14 predicted proteins | sample GraSluR3_MG_10_FD_207228 | JGI IMG/M metagenome (GOLD analysis project Ga0334898, IMG submission 207228) | Sludge microbial communities from methane-producing bioreactor in Wageningen University, Netherlands - Granular Sludge_3_08-R3 | ecosystem: Engineered > Bioreactor > Anaerobic >... | reverse complement strand
CACGGATCTATTTACAACAAGGTCTGATCTTTGAAAACTAAAAAAATATGCGGCGCACAGAACGCGCCGCATATCGGACTAAGTTTTATTCAAATTTGTCTTCACCAACACGATTTGACGAAGAGCCATTAAATTTACTATTTCCAAAAATCATCGAAGATCGTGATTGGTAAATGGCGTTTGTGCTGCGTTTTATTCCACCAATTTTCAATCGTTGCTTGCGCCTTTTCGTCAATTGACTTACCTTCTAAATAGTCATCAATATCATCATAGGTTACTCCCAATGCTACCTCATCAGAGATTAACGGCTTCCCATCTTCTAAATCAGCCGTCGGAACCTTCAAATACAAAGCTTCTTCCGCTCCTAATTCTTTCAACAGCATTTTACCTTGACGTTTATTTAAGCGGAACAGTGGTAAAATATCCGCGCCACCATCGCCAAACTTAGTAAAGAAACCTGTGATATTTTCAGCCGCATGATCTGTTCCGATAACAGCTCCTTGATTGCCGCCAGCAATTCCATATTGAGTGATCATTCGTTGACGTGCTTTGATATTTCCTTTGTTAAAATCACTGATTGCAACACCAGCTTCTTCTAATGCGGCAACCTCCGCGTCGACAGCTTCCTTGATGTTCACGCTTAAGCTAACATCTGGATTGATAAAATCTAATGCTCGCTTAGCATCCGCTTCATCAGCCTGAGAACCATAAGGCAATCGTACAGCGATAAATTTATACGTATCATCATCTGTCTCTTGCCGCATCTCTTCCATCGTAAGCTGAGCAAGCCGACCAGCCAAGGATGAATCTTGCCCTCCGCTGATTCCTAAAACAAATGTCTTTAGAAACGGATATTTTCTTAGATAAGCCTTTAAAAACTCAATACTTTTACGAATTTCTTCTTTGGGATCAATGGTAGGTTTCGTCCCTAATTCCTTAATGATTTCTTCTTGCAGCTTCATCATAAGCTTCACTCCTTTAATCTTCTTGCTCTGTTTTTACCACAGATCTACGCACTTGGTCCATAATTTTGTTTTTATGGTTCCAACACTTCGTAGAAAGATCAACTGGATATTTTTGTGGATTTAGATCACGTTTGTACTCTTCCCACAGTGAATCTAAGCTGGCTTTAGCAGTCTGCTTAACTTCTTCTAAATCTGGCAAATCATAAACAAGCTTGCCATCTACATAGATGTCTCTTAAGACTGGACGAGCCTCAAAATTTTTCACCGTTTTATTGATATATGGATAAACTGGATGGAACATATAAATTTCTTTCTCTTCTCGTGGATCCTCATCCCATAATGTGACATAATCGCCTTCTGATTTGCCATCAGATTTACGTGTGATCCGCCAAACTTGTTTTTTACCGGGAGTCGTAACTTTCTCTGCATTACTAGAGAGTTTAATGGTATCCACCATCTCCCCTTGCTCATTTTCGATTGAAACCAACTTGAAAACGGCCCCAAGCGCTGGCTGATCATAAGCCGTAATTAGTTTTGTACCAACTCCCCAAACATCGATCTTCGCATGTTGCATCTTTAAGTTCAAAATCGTACTTTCATCTAGATCGTTAGATGCATAGATCTTCGCGTCAGGGAAACCCGCTTCATCTAATTGTTGGCGGACTCGTTTGGAAATATAAGCCATATCACCGCTATCAATCCGTACACCCAAGAAATTGATTTTATCACCCATTTCTCGAGCAACTTTGATTGCACTTGGTACACCTGATTTGATCGTATCATAGGTATCTACTAAAAAAACACAGTCTCGATGAGTCTCAGCATAAGCTCTAAAACCATCGTAATCATTGCCATAGGATTGGATCAATGAATGGGCATGGGTACCGCTATCAGGAATTCCAAAAATCTTTCCTGCTCGTACATTACTTGTAGCATCGGCTCCACCAATATAGGCAGCCCGGGTTCCCCAAAGTGCAGCGTCTAATTCCTGAGCTCGGCGTGTACCAAACTCTAATAAGGGATCGTCACCGATTACTGATTTGATTCGAGCAGCTTTCGTAGCGATCAGCGTTTGGAAATTCACAATGTTCAAAAGTGCCGTTTCAACCAATTGACATTGGAGTAATGGCCCTTCCACCTGAATAATCGGTTCATTGCTGAAGACCAATTCACCTTCCACTGCAGAACGAACAGTGCAAGTAAACTTGAAGTCACGCAAATAATCAATAAAATCGGCCGGATAATGTTCTACCTCTGATAAATAGGCCAAATCGCTTTCACTGAAAGTTAATTCTTCCAAATACTTTACAAGTCGTTCAAGACCGGCAAAGATGACATAACCATTATCAAATGGCATACTGCGAAAATAGCACTCGAATACGGAATGAAGATCTGCTCGTCCTGTCTCCCAGTAAGTTTTCATCATATTGATCTGATAAAGGTCCGTATGAAGTGTCAAACTGTCATCTTCGTACAACTTTTTCATAGTCATGCTCCTCATTTGTTTTTAGTAAAATAAACTATTTCACTTATTATAGCACAAGAATTCCGAGGCAACAGTGTTAGCTCTTCAACATAAAAAAATCTATTTAAAAAGACTACTCTGTATATATCTATTTATTGCTGGTTGAAAAAGGAAAAAAGAAAAAGGCCTTAAGCCTTTCCAGACTGTAGACAAAAGCTGTTCCAAACTCGTAACTCGAGCTTGGAACAGCTTTTTATCTACTTCGTTTCGAATTTTTGAACAAAAAAATAAAGGCTCCTTGCCTTTCCATAGCCAGGTGGCTAATTTCTTTAAATTCATTGCAGCAAACACTAGCATCGTATGCGTCGCGACTTTTTCCAAGCCTCGATACTTGGTCCAACGCATCCCATGCTTTTCTTTTGCATCCGCAAATATTCGTTCAATCGTTTGTTTCCGTTTTTTGTAAATTGATTTATTCAGATCTGTTAGGCGAAGATGTTCCACTTCATCCATCAGATCTCCCCAAACATGTCTCGTGATGACTCGTTGATGATTTTTACTTTTGGTACATTGGTTTAGCAGAGGACAGTTCACACATTCTTTTGGATTGGATTTGTATTCTCGGTACCCTTCTCGAGTAACCGTTGAAAAAGCGAGCATTTGATCTTGCGGACAAATGTAACAATCATAATACTCGTCATAGAGAAACTCGTTTTTTGATAATAGCCCTTTTTTCCCTTTGGGCCTTGAATAAGGCAAACAAGGTCGAAGATTCAAATGAGTCAAAAAGTGAACAAACTTAGGTGTCTTGTACCCAGCATCAGCGACAACACAGTTGATTTCAGGAAAAAGTCTCTTCGATTGTTTGACGAGCTGAAAGGCGACTTGACTGTCATGAATATTTCCAGGAGTGATGATTGTGCTAAGAATAAATCCGTTGTCGTCGCATGAAGTATGGGCAGAATAAGCAAATTGTTTTTCTCGTTCGCCTTTGACGTAGTAGCCGCTTTCCGGATCAGCCTTACTTATTTTTCTTTCTTTCAGCTTCACTTCCTTTTCTAAGTCCAAAGTAAAAGGGCGTTTTCCAGCCTCTATTCGTTGACGATTGATCTCATCTTCTAATTCATCCTGATAGGCTTTCGCTTCATCATGGGTCATTTCTTTCGTAAACTTATGTTTATTGGCGTTAGCTTTGATGTGGGTAGAATCCAGATACAAATTATCCTCTGTTACAAAACCTGCTTTAACTGCTTGTTCTAAAATATAGGCAAAAATATCCTCAAACACCGTCGTTTCTCTAAATCGGCGGACATAATTCTTTCCAAAAGTTGAGAAATGGGGGATTTTCTCCTCGAAGGAATAGCCTAAAAACCAGCGGTAAGCGACATTGGTATCGACTTCCTTAATGGTTTGTCGCATGGAACGGATACCGAATAAATACTGAATAAACACCAATTTGATCAGAATCACTGGATCGATACTTGGGCGACCTAAATCGGAGTAAGTGGCTTCGACGATTGGATAAATAAATTCAAAATCAAGCGCGGCATCAATCTTTCGAACGAGATGATCTTGAGGAACCAGATCATCAATCGTGAGCATCGCAAATTGATTTCTACCGTTCGTATTGTTTTTAGACATCATAACTATCACTCCTTGCATTCGTTTTCATAAATCTATTATAAAAGAAAAGACTGTAGACATCATCCATAAAACGGACTTTGTCTACAGTCTGGAAAAAGGCCTTAAGCCTTTCTCGATTCAAGATTATTCTTTTGGAATTTTATACTCCACCGCAATGATATCTTTATAGGACTCTTTAGGTCTAAGACCCGCTTCGATAATTTGTTTTTTGTAGCCAACATCTACGGTAACATCTTCACGATCCACTTTTAACAATCGATGAATAATTGTATCTACTTCTTGATGACTGATTTTGCGCTTACGATTCAGCAACAATAAATCAATTGTATCAAAGCGGTCAGCGTAAATGATCTTCGTCCGATCATATGCAAATAATTTAAGCAGCTTTACAGCTGGGCGTTTATCAAAAAAATATTTGGTTAGATTAGGATACAGTGTTTCTAAGTTAACATTACTATTCAACGGTGTTTCGATTAATTTCATTCAACATTCTCCTATCCCTACATATTTTTATTCTATAAGACTGATTTGTTTTCTTTACAATGACCATTTTACCATATGAAGCAAACGTTTTTTAATGAATAAAAAAAATCTTATAAAAAATAAATAGATTGATAAAATCGCCTTATAATCACTTGTAATCAAAAAATCTATTCTGCTTAATTTGTTTTTTTAAAGGTATAGAATTCTAAAAAATTTATAGAATTCATCAGTCCATTTAGAAAAAAAGCCACCGGAAATTTTCCGATGACTTTACGCCTTATGATGAACAAATTACATCATACCGCCCATCATTGATGGGTCCATTGCTGGTGCAGCAGCAGCTCCACCTTCAACAGGTTTGTCAGCAACAACTGCTTCAGTTGTTAATAGCAACGCAGATACTGATGCAGCATTTTGTAAGGCTGAACGAGTAACTTTTGTTGGGTCAACAATCCCAGCATCGATCATATTGACATATTCACCTGATGCTGCATTGAAACCAGTTCCTTGATCAGCATTTTTCAATTTATCGATTACAACTGAACCTTCAAAGCCAGCATTTTCAGCAATTTGACGAACTGGTTCTTCTAGTGCGCGTACTACAATTTTTATACCAGTTGCAGCATCGCCTTCAGCCTCTAATTCAGATACTTTTTTAATAACATTAACTAAGGCAGTTCCACCACCAGATACGATTCCTTCTTCAACAGCAGCACGTGTTGAGTTTAAGGCATCTTCAATACGAAGTTTTAGTTCTTTTAATTCTGTTTCTGTAGCCGCACCAACTTTAACGACTGCAACACCGCCAGCAAGTTTTGCCAAGCGTTCTTGAAGTTTTTCACGATCAAAATCAGAAGTTGTTTCACCAATTTGTCGTTTGATCATTTCAACACGATCATTCAATGCAGCTTTATCGCCAGAACCTTCAACGATTGTAGTATTATCTTTGTCTACAACAACTTTACCAGCAGTACCTAAGTTTTCAATTGTTGCTTCCTTAAGGTCTAATCCAAGATCTTCTGTAATTACAGTAGCGCCAGTTAAGATTGCGATATCTTCAAGCATAGCTTTACGACGATCACCAAAACCAGGAGCTTTCACTGCTACAACATTAAATGTTCCACGAATTTTATTCAATACCAATGTTGGTAATGCTTCGCCATCCACGTCATCAGCGATAATCAATAGTGAACGAGATTGTTGCAATACTTGTTCTAACAATGGCAAAATATCTTGAATATTCGAGATTTTCTTATCTGTGATCAAGATATATGGGTTTTCTAAAGCAGCTTCCATTTTATCGTTATCAGTAACCATGTATTGTGATAGGTAACCACGATCAAATTGCATTCCTTCAACTACGTCTAGTTCAGTATCGATCCCTTTAGATTCTTCTATTGTGATAACTCCATCGTTACCAACTTTTTCCATTGCTTCAGCAATTAACTTACCGACTTCTTCACTGCCAGAAGAAACAGCCGCAACTTGTGCAATAGCATCTTTCGAATCAACAACTTTAGAAATGCTATGCAATTCCTCAACTGCTGCTTTTGTAGCTAATTCGATTCCGCGGCGGATACCCATTGGGTTTGCTCCAGCAGTTACGTTCTTCAAGCCTTCACGAACGATTGCTTGTGTAAGAACGGTAGCTGTCGTTGTACCATCACCAGCGATATCATTTGTTTTTGAAGCAACTTCTGAAACTAATTTTGCACCCATATTTTCGAAATGATCATCTAACTCGATGTCTTTTGCGATTGTTACACCGTCATTTGTGATCAACGGAGAACCATAAGATTTTTCTAAAACAACATTGCGTCCTTTTGGTCCTAATGTAACTTTGACTGTATCTGCTAATTTGTCTACACCACGTAGCATTGCTGCGCGAGCATCTTCAGAAAATTTAATATCTTTTGCCATGATTCTTTCACCTCATTATTTTTTTTATTCTACAATTGCCATAATATCTTTTGCAGCGATGATTAAGTATTCGTTGCCTTCATATTTCACTTCTGTACCTGCGTATTTTTCAAACATTACCATATCACCAACAGCTACTGGCATTGGACTTTTTTGACCGTTTTCCAGCACATTGCCTTCACCGACAGCTACAACTTTAGCTGTTTGCGGTTTTTCTTTGGCCGCTGAAGCTAAGACTAGGCCTCCAACTGTTTTTTCTTCTTCTTGAGTAACTTCAAGAATGACACGATCACCTAATGGTTTTAACACAATAAATCCCTCCAACTAGTAATGATTTTCTAAGTTGTTAGCACTCTTGGTTACCGAGTGCTAACTCACAATTCTTATAATACCATTTTTGTTTCTTTTTGCAAGTCCTTCGTCTGCTTTTTTGATTTTTTCTACACTAAGTTTTTAATGATATATGGTATACTTGGGAACGATAAATGTTTAGAAAGGAATACTAATGACTGAAAAAAAATATAGTTTTATTACAATCTTCACTTATGGATTAGTGCTTTTTTCACCAGTTCTTTTTCAGAGTCTTCTAAAAGCCGGACCATCTTTGATTATTCAGTTAACGACTCTAACCTATTTTCTAGGTGCTATCCTAATGATTTTTTATCGTATCAAATCAAAAACGTTTGGCTTAGAAACGCGACAAAAAAATCTTTTGATCACTATTGTAATTGGAATCGTTGGAATCCCAGCATCCCTAATTCTACAAATGCTTATTTTGCAAATCGAGCAGCGTTTTCTTGGGCAATCAGCGGCTTCACAAAATACTCAAAACATTGTCCAACTAATTATGAACAATATGATTTTCATCTTAGCAACCACTATTGCTGGACCAATCATGGAAGAATTTGTATTTCGCCGTGCGATTTTCGGCTCGTTAGAAAAAAGATTTGGTTTTTTCTTACCTGCACTACTAAGCTCTGCCCTATTCGCTTTTGCTCATAATGATGGCCACTATCTTTTATATGCAGGTCTAGGTCTCTTGTTTTGCGGTATGTATCGTTATAGCGGTCGCATCTGGACTTCTATGATCACTCATGTAGGTATGAATCTGTTAGTTATATTGACACAATTGGCATTGCAGTCGTAAGTGATATCAATCGAATCTTTTGCTATTTTATAAAAACCTCCTTAGACTAAAGATACAATGTAGCCTAAGGAGGTTTTTGTATGAAAGTAGCAATTATCGGTGCTACCGGTCATGCCGGTTCATTGATTTTAGCAGAAGCGTTGAATCGTAATTTAGCTGTAACCGCAATCGTACGCCATCCAGAAAAATTAGATGTAGAGGTACCAATTTTAGTGAAGGATTTATTTGAACTTACTAAAAATGAGATGGAATTTTTTGATGTTGTAATCAACGCGTTTCGTCCACCAGTCGGAAAAGAACAACTGCACCAAACATCCCTAAAACATCTCATCACTATTTTACGAGGAACTGATACACGTTTGATTGTAGTTGGCGGAGCTTCTTCGCTGTTTATTGACGATAAGCATAGAATGATTGAACTTTCTGATCCAAACGCCAATTATTATCCAACTGCCTACAATATGTACCAAGCGTTTTTAGACTTGAAAGCCGCGCAACAATTAAATTGGACCTACCTAAGTCCAGCGGCAAACTTTATCCCAGACGGGTTACGTACGGACCATTATCAAGTTAGTGATGATCACTTACGCAAAAATGCCGCTGGCAAAAGTGAGATCAGTATGGCAGACTATGCCATTGCAATGATCGATGAAGTCATTGAACCGAGACACTTAAATCAGCATTTTAGTGTTTACAGTTAGAAAAAGGCAAGCCTGCAAAAGCAAGCTTGCCTTTTTAGATCGCATATAATTCGGTTGCACTATCTGGATCGGTATCAAAAATTTGGAACTGGTGATTCACACCAAGATCATAACGCGTAAGTGTTTCTTCCATCGTCATATGCGCCAATTCCTTCATATTATTCTCTTTACTTAAATGTCCTAAATAGATTCTCTTTGTCCGGTCGCCTAAAATGTCGGTCATAACTAATGCTCCATCATCATTAGACAAATGTCCGCGATCACCCAAAATACGTTGCTTTAAGCTCCATGGGTAGGCTCCCATCCGCAACATTTCCAAATCGTGATTGCTCTCAACTAAATATGCGTCGGCATCTCGAATCGTTCCTCTCACATGCTCGCTAGCATATCCAGTATCCGTCAACATCACGAATGAATGACCATCCTTATAGAAACGATAAAACTGCGGAGCAGCAGCATCATGTGAAACGCCAAAACTTTCGATGTCTAAATCACCCAAAGTCAATACTTTTCCCATCTCAAAGATATGTTTCTGTTCCACATCAACTTTTCCGATCAAAGGAGCCATCGCTTCCCAAGTTTTTTCGTTGGCATAAACAGGTAATTTATATTTTCTCGCTAAAACTCCAACGCCATGAATATGGTCGCGGTGTTCATGAGTGACTAAAATCGCATCTAAATCCTCAGGTTTTCGATCGACCTCTGCCAATAGCGAAGTGATTTTTTTTCCACTTAAGCCAGCATCGACCAAGATTCTTTTTTGCGGACTTTCTAAGTATAAAGAATTTCCAGTACTGCCGCTGGCTAAGATGCTGATATTGAAGGCATTATTCATTTCTAACATGAGCAATTGGTCCCCTTTTTTAAAACTGTCCTCAGTATACAACCCTTTTTATGGATTTTCCACCTTTGGAACTAAATTATTCGTAATCACCTGATTATTTAACGCATTTACTTTTTCAATCTGCGTTGTCTTGTCTGGAGTGCTTATTTTAACAAACCACACTGGAACATAGACATTTTTTTCCCGCACCTCAAGTGTTCTAAAATACCCCAAATAAATATTGGTAATCGTCGAATCGCTTGGAATACTGTTATTGATATACAGCGTATTTAAAATCTCTTTTTCAGAATAAAGTGTCATTTTTTCACGTAAGGGTTCAATTTCTTTTAGACGAGTCTGAGTATACTTGATGATTTGTTCTTGATCATTGTTTTTTTCGATGTCTAGTGTCACACGGGAGGTCTCATCCACAAATGGAATTCCTTCATAGGATTGCGCTCCGACAATTTTACTTAACTCATCGTCTTTCTTAGAAATATCTGGCAAGTAAGTATACTCTTGTCCATCCATAATGAAATCCGCATCCTTCATGAGACGATTAAAACTGCTGGTAGCTTTTTTTAAATCAAATTTTTTCTCTCCACCTGGATAACTCGTTAATACTCTGTCTGTGATATTTGAATTTCTCGCAATCGTTTGATTCCCTGAAGCACCTAATAATGTTTCAAAATTATCTTGCTCTGCACTTAGATAATATCCTTCACGGTGCTCATCAGATACGTCTTCCTTGATCTTGATTTCATCGTTATCCAAACGTTGTAAAATGTCCTCCCGCTGATTTGAACTTGTAACAAGACTTTGCTCATGCTGATTGTTCCAATAAATACTGAAAAGAAAGATGTTCAATCCAACAAAGACGAGAAAAAAGATCCATTCGATTTTTCTAAAATCCAATTAACTCGCCTCCGTTTCAAAGTTTCCTTGCATCAGCTGATTAGCAGAATACCAATTATTGTCATATTTAACAAACCATTCCGGAGTCAAAGCAACCAACTTATTCACACCATCAATATCTTGCCATGTGTAGCCGATAATAAAACTTTGAACTTTATCAAGATCAAAGCCAACTGCGGCCAGACTATTTTCAACTTCTAAGGTACTGGGTAGTTCTACTTCTTCATCTGAAGGAATTGGTACCTGTACAGTATCCATACTCGTTTCAATTTTAATTTGCGGTGTCGATGCAGTAGTCGAATCTTCGATTTTCACACTCATTTTTCCTTTTGATGATGGGCTAAATATCGGATAGCCTTCAACAAAGATCCGAAAATTAATCTGTCCTTCATGATGATCAAAGTAGCGCAGATTACCCACAGCAGTTCCTAGACGGCTAACATAATTGAAGCTCTGACTATATATGCTTTCTTTAGATAAATCACTTGGTAGTTCACCATTGAATGTAACCAAACGTTTTTGTTCGTCCATCACTAGTTCTTCATGTCCACTAACAAAAGAACGCATACCACTTTCTTCTTCCTCGCCTCTAGCTTGATCAGGGTTTTGAAAGAACGCGTTACGAAATAGGGAATAAGATTGGGTAGTTAAAATATAACTATATTTCTTTAAACGAACTCGATCTTTTGTGCGCAAAAGACGGGGAACTAAAGGATTTTCAGCCGACATTGGCAAATATTTCTCTTGATTCTTTTGATAAATCGTTTCTAAACCAGTGAAATCTGCTGAAATCGTCGCTTCATATACTGTGTCTTTGCTGTAATTTAAAAAACGAATTTTTTTCTTAGAAAAATCTACTTGTATTTTTGAAAACGTCAGCTTTTCTGATTCCTTCACTGAATTCAAATTAATCGGCATATCAAAAACCTTTACGTATTCAGTCAAAGAGAAGCCGCCTTCGTAATTCAACTCAATTCCATCATTTAAGCTGTAGTAATTCTTTATCTCTTCTTCACCCTGTGCGACCTCTTGAAGTTGTCCATAGGTACTTTCTGTTAAACGTGCTTGGGTCGTAGCTAATAAATTTTCGCTACTTGTTTGAAATTTACCTTCGCTCACATCCCAAATACCACGGATCGGTAAAAAAGCATCTGTTGCCTTTGCGTAATTCTGATCATTTTTCACTGCTTGCTTACTTGTATTGATATCGGCAGTTTTTGAGGTGGGACTAAGCCAAATGGCATAAGTCAAGACGAGACTGAGCAAGATCAGAATAAAAAGCGCGATGCGGATGATTTTTTCTGATAATTTCATTCCCAAATATCCTCCTCATAAGGTTCATAAGGTAAAGAAATGTAGAAGGTGGAGCCTTTCCCTTCAACACTTTCGACCCAAATTTGACCTTGGTGGGCTTTCATAACTTCTTTAGAGATAGCTAAACCTAGCCCTGTGCCCCCTTGTTGACGGGCTCTTGCCTTATCTACACGATAGAAACGCTCAAATACTTTTTCTAAATCTTTCTTAGGAATTCCCAAGCCTTCATCAGAAATGCTCAAAACAACATTGTTGTGCGTCTCCATTAAATGAACTTCGATTTTTCCGCCGTCTGGTGAATACTTGATCGCATTATTCATGATATTGTCGATTACCTGCATGATCTTATCTGTGTCGATTTCAACCCACAAATCCCGCTCTGTAAATTCACGGACAATTCGATAGTTTTTCTCTTGGTTGTTCACCATCATGTCGAAGCGATCCAAAATATAATCCACCAGTTCATTGAAGTTAACCAACTCAAGATCCATCTGCTGTGCTCCAGAATCCATCCGAGAAAGATTTAACAGATCATTGATCATACGAATCATACGGTCAGTTTCACCCAAAGTCACATGGATAAATTCTGGTGCTACGGTCTTATCCTCCCATGCGCCTTCTTCTAATGCTTCTAAATAGCTGCGAACACTAGTTAGAGGCGTGCGTAATTCATGAGAAACATTGGAAACGAACTGACGTCGCTCTTCCGCCGTTTTTTCTTGTTCAGTGACATCATGGATGACAACAACTAAACCGCTGATAAAGCCAGATTCACGACGAATCATAGCAAAATCTGATCGTAACGTCATGCGATCTTCCTCAGAGTCAGATTTTGAACGGTCAATTAATATCTCTTCTGGTGTCTCTAATAATTTCCGTAATGTGTACTCTTCCTCTAAATCCAACAAAGTCAAAATTGATTGACCGATGGCTTGTTCACTAGTTGTGTTCAACAAGGACAGAGCCATCTCATTGATAGTGATAACTTTTCCACGGCGATCCGTAGCAATAACCCCATCTGTCATATGAGTCAAAACACTGTCTAAACGATTTCGCTCTGCTTCCATCGTATCTTGAGCATCTTCAATTCGATCAGATAGTTTATTGAAGGTTTCCGCTAATTGACTTAGTTCGTCATGTCCTTGAACATCAACCTTTTCTGAATAATCACCTTGTGCGATCCGTACTGCTTGTTTTTGCATTTCCTTGATCGGCTTTGTAATGGAACGCGCCACCAATAATGCCACAACGATTGAAATTAACCCTGCAATCAAAGAAGCAGTGAAGAAAATTAATGCAGTATTACCGATTTCCGAGTATTTCTGTTCAATATCGCTCTTAACATAAAGAGCCCCGATCACAGCCGAATCGCCGGTCGGGGACTGAATTGGTTGAACATTGATATATACCCGTTTATTATTGTCATCCAAAGTGACGTATTGTTTCATTGAAAAGTCATCAATATCACTATATTCGTTTCGTTTCCCAACGATAGAATCTTTTTGGCCTACGTCATTGGTTGCTAGAACGATTCCTTTATCATCTACAACCCACATTTCCTTAATATCAGCAGCGGAGTTGTTTTCCAAGAGACGTTGCAGCTGATCAGCTTCGTTCTCGCTATCCTCTGCCATCGTCGAACCAAGTGTTGTACTCAACAATGCTACTCGTTGATTCATTTCTTTGGTAAAATTCTCAATCGTTGATTTTTCAAGCCCTCGAATAAAGTACGCTCCGATGATCTCGATGGATATCAGTAAGATTAAAATAAATGAAAAGGCGATCTTAAAGTTGACTGATCGATAAAAACGGACTTTCTTTTCCATACTTACTCCTGTTCAGGGTTGCGTAAATAATAACCTACGCCACGTCTTGTTACTAAATAGGTTGGATGGCTTGGATTATCCTCGATTTTTTCTCGCAAACGACGCACGGTCACATCCACAGTACGTACATCCCCGAAGTAATCGTAACCCCAAACAGTTTGCAATAAATGCTCCCGAGTCATCACTTGACCAATATGTTTTGCTAAGTAATGCAGCAATTCAAACTCACGATGAGTTAATTCAATCGTATCTCCGTGCTTAGTTACCATGTAAGCATCTGGATGAATCGTTAAATCACCTATAGTCAAATCACTTTGTGTTGTTTGCTCTTCTTCTTTTGGCGCTTGTCCGCCCCGACGTAAATTTGCTTTTACACGAGCCACTAATTCACGATTAGAAAACGGTTTAGTTACATAATCGTCCGCTCCTAATTCTAACCCTAAAACCTTGTCGATTTCAGAATCCTTTGCCGTAACCATAATGATCGGCATTTCATGGGTCTTGCGTACTTCACGAGCCACTTCCAAACCGTCCTTTTTAGGTAACATCAAATCTAATAAAATCAAATCTGGATTGACCTCTTCGACTTTTTCCAAGGCTTCTTCACCATCGTAAGCGGTAAAGACTTCATAGCCTTCTTTGGTTAAATTGAATTTCACGATGTCCGAAATCGGCTTTTCATCGTCAACTACTAGAATTTTTTTCACTAAGAGTCACCTCATACCTTTGTAAGATTGTATGTACGCCATACCATTATACAATAATTTCAGAGCTGTTTCATCTTTTCAAACAGACGACGAATCTTTTACAACTATTACTTAAGAAAAACTAGATAAAATATTCATTTATTGAAAACATAATAAAAAAGATGAGCACACGCCCATCTTTTATTGGCTCTATAATATCTAGTGTTGGTGACGCCTTCTGTTGCCAATACTTTTTCTTTTTTCTAATAAACGCAAACAGACACCTTGAAATCCTTTAGAATAAAGTCGACGAAAACCATTCAAAGGAGTGT
>Ga0334898_1003021_pt1 | contig 14250 bp, 11 predicted proteins | sample GraSluR3_MG_10_FD_207228 | JGI IMG/M metagenome (GOLD analysis project Ga0334898, IMG submission 207228) | Sludge microbial communities from methane-producing bioreactor in Wageningen University, Netherlands - Granular Sludge_3_08-R3 | ecosystem: Engineered > Bioreactor > Anaerobic >... | reverse complement strand
AGCGGCCGAGCTGTAAAAAGTTGACACGCCCTTTGATGGAAAGCAAAAGGATAATAACTTCGCAGAAAAAGTCTTTCCTGCACTTGTTGAAAACTGATATTTTATCTAAAGTTCTGATAATTAATGACTTATAATTAAAACATCCCCTGGTAATCATACTTGAACAGATTTGTGGTAAAATCCATTAAGATACTGATTATCAGGGGTTTAATCAAATATTTATTGCACTTATTTTGCTCATTATCAATTATTTAACATTGTTTTTAACGAAGTATTGTGAGTAAAACGATGAAAAATTACCATATCGATCCAACAGTACCTTCAGGTTACCCTGCAATGAAATCGTACAACCTCGGTTGTTCTGTAACCTTTTAAACTTTAAAGACATGAATAAAAAATTGAAACATATTATATTCGCATCGCTTTTAATCATTTTGTTCGGCGGATGTGAACTCGATACAAAGGATGATTTTTGGCACACCGAAGAAACGCTGAAAACGACCTACGGTTATTTATTCGGGTTTGCACACAGGCCATATACCTATATCCCAAACGGATTCAAGGCTATCGACAACAACCTGTTCGCGGCTGTTACCGACGAAGCTCAGTATGTTACGAATACCTCGCAAACCCAGCGTTTTAACGAGGGAAGCTGGAACAAATACAATAATCCCGACGATCGTTTCAGTACGTTTTACCGTGGCATTCACGATGTGTATTACGCACTTGAAAATACGACAAATTATGTCGAAGCTTTGTTGACTGGCAGAGATACAACAACTTCCAACGGGAAAGATAACTATCTCAGGGATATTGAAAACATGAATTGGCTTCTCAAAGAGATAAAAGCTGTGGAGGCGTATTATTATTTTGAATTATTCAAACGTTACGGAGGGGTGCCTGTCATTGAAGGGACTTTCGACGATAATCCGGACGGTGCGAACATACCGAGAGCCGATGTGGATGAAATTGTACATCACATTGTAAAACTGATTGACGATGTAAAAGATGAATTGGTGATTGATTGGTCCGACACGGGATTTATCACAAGAAAAGGCCGGGTAACAAAAGGTGTGGCGCTGGCGATAAAAAGCAGTGCGTTGCTTTACGCTGCCAGTCCTTTGTTCAATCCTGAAGGAGATGTCTCGAAGTGGGAGGCCGCTGCCGCTGCCGCCAGTGAAATCATTGAAATGAACAAGTACTCACTGGATCCTTCATACAGAAATCTTTTCAAAACGAGTTATACCATCAACAGTCCCGAAGTGATCTGGTCGCTGCGGATGGGAGAAACAAATGAACTGGAACGGGAGAACTATCCGATTGGCACACCCGGAGGAGCAACCGGAATAGCCCCGTCGCATAACCTGGTCGAAGCATACGAACATAAGGGAGAGGTCACTTCAAACCCCTATGAAAACCTGGATCCGAGATTTTATGCAACCATTCTGAAAAACGGAGACTCCTGGAATGGGAGAACGCTGGAAATTTTCGATGAGGGTGCAGATGATCCCGCCCGGGAGAATACTTCACCGACCGGATATTATCTTAAAAAATTTCTGAATGAAAACCTGAACCTGATTGATAATAAATTTGAAATCAGAAGCTGGATTATTTTCAGGTACGGCGAAGTGTTACTGAACTATGCCGAAGCAATGAATGAAGCTTACGGACCCGATGATAACCACGGATACCTGATGACTGCCCGTGAAGCACTGAATATGGTGCGCGGTCGTCCTGGCGTGGAAATGCCGCCGGTTAACAACGGAGAGACGAAAAATGAAATGAGGGAGATAATCAAGCACGAGCGTCGCATTGAACTGGCATTCGAAGGTCACCGGTACTGGGATTTAAAAAGGTGGGGAGACGCAGAAAATGTTCTTAATCAACCCGTGAAAGGGGTGAAAGTGACAAAAGACGGCGAAAACTTCACCTATGCCGTAGTCAATATTGCCAACAGAAAATTCGATGCTTCAAAAATGTACCTGTACCCTATATCAGAATCCGACATTGTGCGTTCAGACGGAGTACTGGAACAAAATCCAAACTGGTAACATTAAGCGTAAAATTTTAAAGGGTTATTTAATATTATATTACAATGAAAAATAAAACATTATTATTTATAATACTTGGCATCGGTTACGCTTTGGCATTTACATCTTGCGAGAAACCGGACTCAGAAATAGAATGGGGATTTGCTAAAATATACATGCCTCAGGCGAACTACGCTCCTTATATCACAACCACTGAACAACCCGGTGCAACTTGTCGAATCGATCAGACCAATAATGAATTAAAGATTTATTTGGGCGTTTACCGTTCCGGTTTGCAGGAACTGAAGGAGTTTAGCGTGGATGTGGTTGCTGAACCGGGACAGGTAGAAAATGCAGTTGATTTACCGGCGTCCGTATATACATTGCCGGCGCAGGTAACGTGCCCGGATGGGAATAGGGATGTTACCTTTTATCTGAAGGTTGACCTGGCTTTTTTACAGGAGAACATAGACACAGATTATACGATTGCTGTAGCGATTCAAAATCCTACAAATTACGAGCTTAATGAAGATCTGAGCACGACGCAAATATTGATTAAGCCGTCGGAGCTCTTAAATTAATCTTTATGTATTACTGGCGTGTTTAATTTAAAACAGCACCCGCTTCAAGAGTTGATTACTGTCGGTTCGTTGAATTGAGAATAGTGCAGGCGGGAGTTACGGATATGAATCGTTTGTTTCGATACGTAAAAAATTCCTGCCTGTTCTGTAAAATCTGCGATGTAGAACCATGAAGAAACTATTCGTCATATATGTCCTCTTTATTTTTGCCTCAAATGTTTGTGCGCAAAATACAACCGATGTTGAAATCGATTTCGGCCAAACCGTATTGGCGAGCAGATTTCAGCCTGGAGTAACGCACACACAAAACAGTATTGACCCGTGGAATGATCCGGAGGCGGCAGCAGATGCGAAAATATTGCTTAAAAATTCGACCCGTTTCCAGAATCAGCATATTATGGGCTGGGGGGCGCTAAATCCGTGGCCCGATTCTACTGTTGTCAATCCCGAAAATTGGAATTGGAATTCCCTGGATAACCGGATGCAGTTAATCAGGGAAACAAAAGGCGAAACGGTTATTACGCTTTGCGGCGCCCCGACCTGGATGCATACTCCCTCGAAAAACGGGGAAACGGATTGGGGCAAAATTGAAACTGCTCCCACACCCGATCATTTCGATGATTTTGCCCGTTTATGCGCAGTAGTTGCACGGCGCTACCCGGATGTGATGTACTATCAGGTGTGGAATGAATTGAAAGGTTTTTGGCATGCCGGATTAAACAGGTGGAGATATGAAGATTATACCCGGATGTATAATATGATTTATGACTCCCTGAAAGCAGTAAATCCAAATATCAAAATTGGCGGGCCTTATCCGGTAGTTTCAACCTATTCTGCCCAAAAATCATTTACCTCCGATTTGGGAGGAGAGTATGGAAACTTCGACAAACGCCCATTGGATGTCATCGAATATTGGCTGGAACACAAAAAGGGAGCGGATTTTATCGCCATTGACGGGAAAACCAAAAATAAAGATGAAATCTGGAATGTCGATGCTTTTCAATCGGCAGATAAATTTGCAGACATTATCGGCTGGATCAGGCAACAGTCACACGGAGGAGCCGATCTGGATATCTGGTGGAGTGAATGGTACGCTTACTCCCGCCCGGAGGATCCTTCTGAAAACATTGATTTTCATAATGCGCTGATGGCCTCTTCATTAATTAAATGTATAAAAGCCGGATCGTCGGCTGTTCTAATCTGGCAACCGGAAGGCGACAAGGATGGATTTTCCTTTCCGCTTGGTTTATGGACTTCCACCGACAACGCCGGCGGTGGGAAACCAACGCCGTTTTATGATACGTACAGCCATTTTAAGGAGCATTTTTCCGAAGGCGCCGAAATTGTTAAAACATCGTTTAATTCAGAAGATATCAATACGATCGCTACAAAAGATAAGGTTCTTATGGTAAATCAGGGGAATACCGTGACAGAGGCGACGATAAACGGTGAACAACCGGTATTGTTAAATCCTTATGAGGTAAAACTGATGGACGCAATCGCTACCTTCAGCCATTCCGCTAAAGAATCCGAAATAAAAGTTTTTTACAACGCACAAAACAGTCGTCTGAATATCAGAAATTTAAATACTAAACGAGAAAGTATAAAATACAAAATTTTTGATGTGACGGGGAAAATGCTTGTGAATGGCGAAGTTACGGAAGGTACCGGTTGCCACATAAATTTGAACGGTTTTAGGGAGGGCATTTATCATTACCGGATTTCAGTTGGGAATACGAAGTTAAACGATCGGTTTATAATAACAAAATATTAAATGCAGTGAAATGAAAAGCAGTCTTTTTTTGAGCATAAGTTTATCAGTATTGGGCTTGAGTGCCTGTAGTACCGAAAATGTTGAAAATAACGGAAAACCCAATATTATCTACATTTTGGCCGATGATTTAGGATATGGGGATCTTTCTTTCCTTGGTCAGGAAACTTTAAAAACCCCGAACATCGACCGTCTGGCAAACGAGGGAATGGTTTTTACGGATCATTACGCCGGAGCGCCTGTTTGCGCGCCTTCCCGTTGTGTCTTAATGACAGGGCAACATACGGGACATGCAGATATCCGTGGGAATAAAGCTTTTGAGGGAATCGGGGTGGCACCTTTAAGCAGAGAAAAGGTAACTTTACCGGAGGCTATTAAAAACAACACCAATTACACAACTGCCATGTGCGGCCGATGGCATCTCGGGGGCGAACTTACCGAACAAACACCTTATCATCGCGGGTTCGACTATCATTTCGGAAAATTGAGTTCAGACTACCCCAACCACGTCGGTGTGATGATCGACAGGCTTTGGGATAAAAACAGGAAACATGTTCCGTATGAAGTATATTCCAAACTGAATACCGAGCCCATGTATGAAAACGGGAAATTATTCCATCTTACCGGCGAAGAAATGGCTATGCGCCCGATTAACATGGATGAGTTGGTTACTGAAAAAGCGGTCAGGTATATTAAAAACAAAAAAGAAAAGCCATTTTTTCTTTATGTGGCTTACAGCCTTGTACATGCTCCCATGGAATACCATTGGAAATATCCGGCAGAAAATCCGGAATGGCCTGAAAAGGAGAGGGCTTTTGCCAGTATGTTGCAGGCCCTTGATGATTATGTCGGAAAGTTAGTTTCCGCAATCGACGATGCGGGATTACGCGAAAATACCGTTGTTATTTTTACAAGCGATAACGGGGCACATAACGAAGGAGGGCATGACGTGGAATTTTTTGATTCAAACGGGATTTTCAGGGAATATAAAAGATCTTTCTATGAAGGGGGCTTTCGTTCACCCATGATTGTTCGCTGGCCGGGTGTGGTAGAGGAAGGCTCGACAACCGGCCATATTTCCGCCTTTTGGGATGCGATGCCCACGCTGTGTGAAATAGCAGGCGCTCCCGTACCCGCTCAGAGCGATGGAATATCGTTTCTACCAACGCTAAAAGGGGAAAAACAGCGCCAGCACGATTATTTGTACTGGGAGTTTAATGAAAATATCCATCTCCAAAAAGGGGAATACAAACAAGCGGTAAGGATGGGCGATTGGAAAGGCGTTTATTATATCGATCCTGACCGGTTTGAATTGTATAACCTGAAAGAAGATATTACTGAACAGAAAAATATAGCGGACAAGTACCCCGAGATTGTCCTTCAAATTAAAAAGAAAATGAAAGAAGCCCATATACCGTCCAACACTTTTCCTTTGTTGAAGGAAGAAAGAAATGAAGTTGATATTGCACAATAGGCTGTCCTTATGAAATTAATTCTAAAAATATAACTGGTATGTTAAACAATGAAAAAAGCAATAAGCTGTTTGAATTTATTTATTCAAAGTCAGGTTTGTTTATTCTGGCGCTGGTATTTTTTTCAATGATTGCAGATGCACAGTCTCCCGAAATCGGTGCTCAGGTTTGGTTAGAGCCAGGCCAGACCAAACAGCATATAGATCAGTTGTTCAAAATAATGGATGATGATGAAATGCGCGTGGCCAGGGTGTTTGTGATGTGGAACTTTATTGACAAGGGTCCGCAAAACTGGGATTTCTCGCTATACGACGACGCTTTCGAGGCTGCTGAAAAATACAATATAAAAATGGTCGCCACACTGACTCCCGCTTACGTGCCTTTTTACAAAGGTGGACAGCCGGTTACGCACAATGATGTTATTCCGTCATCCATGGAACAGTTAGAACTTGCCAGGGAGTATATTCAACGTGTTGTGAACAGATATAAGGACCGAACTTCCCTAATTGCGTGGATGCAGATGAATGAGCCTGGGGGAAGACAAAGCAATTCAATTTTGGCGATAGAAAAATTTCACTCGTGGTTAAGAAACAAATATAAGCTTATCGATGATCTAAATCAGGCTTGGACTCAGAATTATAAAACGTTTAACGAAATCGGTTATAACCCGGAATGGATGGGCTATGGCTGGTTAAATCCCCGGATGTATTATGACTGGGCGGATTTTCAATCAGATTATTTAACCTGGTACTTGAAATGGGTTGGCGATGAAGTGAGGAAATACGACAACAAAACGGATTTGCATCTTAATCCACATGGGTTAATCGACAATATTTCACAGTATAACTTCAAAGAATGGAATCAGGTTGTAAACTCGCTGGGGGCCTCAATCCATCCATCTTGGCATTTTGGTTTATTGGATCGTTCTCAGTACACACTTGGGGTAAACTATGTGTGCGATCTTGTTCGTGGTGCAAATGACTCAGCCCCTTTTTGGGTCACTGAACTCCAGGGAGGAAATAACATTTACAGTGGGGGGCAGCCCTATTTTACAACTACCGACGATATTGATCAATGGTTATTTTCATCCATTTTTTCTGGGGCAAAAAAAGTGATATTCTGGTGTTTGAATTATCGCAGCCAGGGAAATGAAGCGGGAGAATGGGGAATGCTGGACTTTGATGGAGGTAAAAGTGACAACCTTTTACAATCAAGAGAAGTATCTCAATTTCTCAAAAAAAACGATGTGTTTTTTAAAAATGCCAAACCAGTTACTCAAAATGTATATTTAATATATAGCAGAAAAACGATGATGCAGCAGAAGCGTACAGAGCGCGACCCAGGCTCTGTTGGACGTAACAAAAATGCCCATATCGAATCTGTACTCGGATACTACAAAGCTTTTAATAATTTGGGTATTTCTGTGGAGTTGAAAGAAATCAATTCGATCGATTGGGAAAACTTAAAAATACAGAGTCTGGCTGTGTTACCACACATTACAATGCTTGAGCAGGAAAATATTTCAAAAATCAAAACTTTTGTAAACAACGGGAACACGCTTTTGATAAGCGGATTAAGCGCTTTGTTTGATGAAAACGAAAAGGCTGTGCAGATTAATGATACGCAGTGGGAAGATATGCTTGGCGGTAAAATGAAACAGATCAAACATGTTGGTTTTCCAAAAACAGAAATAAAATTAGATGGGTTGGAAGAATTGCCGGCTTACAGATGGGTGGGAGAGTTAAATTCGGATGAAGCAATTCCTGTTGGGCATAAAAGTGGTTCCGTAACCGCTATATCTAATAGTTACGGAGGCGGGGAAGTTGTTTGGATACCAAGTACCATAGGCTTGGGAGCCTGGCACTTTGACAGCAACCCTTTATCCAATTTTATTGCTAACCGCTTTGATAAATTTTTAATTACAGCCCCGATTCGATTTAGTCATCTCTATGAAAATACAGGATTGAGGACAATGAAAAATGGGGAAGAATATTATAGTACCATTTATAATCGCGGCGAAGCAAAAAACGTGGTAAATATCTCTACTTCGATGATATTAAAAGATGTGGAAATTGTCTGGGGAAATGCAGGTGAACATCGTGCGAACAATCAGACTTATGTTATCGAAGCAGGGGAAACGATTATTTTAAAATACAGGATAGATGATGAACCTTGATACCAGTCAACGGGAAACTTCTTGTTTATCGGGATATTCCAGGGCTGGAGGATTACGAAATCGGATTTGCATTCCGCTCCCTGTTAAGGGCGAAATTTTTTTTCAGAAAGACGAATACGAACAAATAAAAATAAAAATATGATTTATCGGATAAAACTGTTTATTCTATTGGTTGCCGTCACTGCATGTTCGACGGTGCAGGAGCCGGGAAATAATAAATTCATTTATTGCGAAAACGGTCGCCTTTATCATCCCAATGGCGAGGAAGTGTCCTTGTGGGGAGTAAATCTGCAACCCTGCTTATCCTGGGAATATTACTACTACATAAAAAAGACCGGGTTTATTCCCAAAGACCCGGAAGTGTGGAAACGAATGGTCGATAATAGCCTTGATGAATTGGAAACACTGAATTGTCAGGTAATTCGTTGTCACCTCACGCCGGCCGATTTTACAGATGCCGGCGGAAATATTACTGAAACTTTCTACCTCGACATGCTCGACTACATGATTTCAGAGGCGGGGAAACGCGGGATATATCTGTATTTTGCCTTTCTGAACCACATGAGTTTCGGCGAGGTTGAAAACACGTTTTTAAGCATGGCGCCGGAATGGGGAGACAGGCCAAAATGGATAGTGGACGAAGAATTTATCGTTCATACCAAAAACTATATCGAACAGCTTTTGGAACGTATCAATCCTTATACCGGGACAGCCTATAAAAACGAACCGATGGTAGCGGTTTGGGAACTGATCAACGAACCGCTTTACTACTCATTTGATGCGTTTAAGGAAACCCCGTATTACAATGATTTTGAAAAGTGGCTAAACGGACAAAACCTTAAAGAAAATGAGTCGAACTATAAAAGTTATCGAAAACAATTGGTATTGGATTACATCGATGGCATGTATGACGTGGTGCGAAAAACCGGTGCAAAACAACCCGTTGTTTGGAGTTGTAACTGGCATAAAATGATGCAGGGCCGAAAGGATGTCTTTGAAGCCATTTCTGAATCGAAAGTGGAAGTTGTTTCCTTCTGCAATTATCCCGGACAGGATGTGTGCAAACATCCGTACCTGGAAAATCCGGAGGATCTTACCCGTCACGATTTTTCGGAATGGTTTAAAAACTGCTACAATATTGAAGAATGGTACGGCTGGATGTTAACCGATGCTTTTAAAGATAAGGCTAAAGTAGTTTACGAATTTGAAACATTTTACAATCAGAGCGCCTATTTGTACCCTGCACAGGCAAAACTGTTCCGGGCTTTGGGAGCACAAATTGCCACCATGTGGCATTACGCAATGCCTGATTATGCTCCTTTTGTAAACGGTTCTCATTTTCTGAACCTGAAGTGCACCCCCCGAAAAGCTGCATCCTTTGCAGTGGCGGGAAGTATTTTCAATCATTTACCATTGTACGGCCTTTATGGACCTGATGCAACAACAGAAGACTTAAAAAATAATTATATGTTTTCATATAAAAAAGATTTGAGCATCTACGCCAATGAAGAGAAATATTTCCATTCCGGGAGTGTATCGGGTGAGGAGGAGCCAAAACCTCATCCCGGAACAAAACAAATAATAGGATACGGAAACTCCCCTCTTGTGGAATATGATGGAAGCGGCGTGTATCGCCTCGATATTTCAGAAGACCAAATTAACATTTCGATTGAGCCGGATTCAAAATGGCTCCGGGAACCCTGGCAACGCGATCTGCTTAAGTACAGGGTCACTGAACTCGATTCTTCGGCAGTTCACATCATGACGCTGCAAATTCGGGGTTGGAACAGTGACAATTGCCGGGTATTTGAACTGCATCCGGATGGCGAAAAGAAAATGGCGTTTATTGGCGGGGAATTACGGTTTAAGGTAACGCCCGGCAAATACAAAATCCGGAAAAATGAATAAGTATCATTACGATATGGTTGTGGTGGCAGGCTATCTGCTGGTTATACTTGTAGCCGGGTTTTTCGTCAGTAAAAAGCACAGAAAAGATACCGCCATCGATTACCTGACCGGAGGCCATAACCTTAACTGGTTTAAAACCGGCCTGACATTAATTGCGATGTCAATCGATACGGGAATAATGGGAGTTGCCGGTATTGGTTTTGTTTGGGGAATGGCCATTCAACCCAATGCTTTAAATTTATGGATATCAGCGCCCCTGGCAGCCATGTTTTTAATACCTGTTTACTGGAGATCTAAAATCGTCACCACACCCGAATTATTGGAAAAGAGGTTCAGCGTGCACAGCCGGTCTTTTTTTTCAGGATTGATGATCTTGTATAATATTATCGTGTTGGGAACTTCAATTTATCTTGGAGGCCTGATTCTTCAAACAATTTTTGGATGGAACCTGCTTGTTTCCTGTATGGTAATTATGGGAATTGTAGGGCTTTACGTTATGTTGGGAGGAATGAAAACAGTCCTTGCCATGAACGTTTACCAGTCGGTGTTTATTACGCTGACACTTATGACGGTCGGTCTAACCTGTATTATGAAGGTGGGCGGGTTGTCGGCCATTCTTGGCACTTCAGTCGAAAGTCAGGCGGGAGCTCCGTTGTCGAGCACGTTGCTCCCTTTCGATATTAGCCTTACCTCCGATCTATGGTATGCAATGCCGTCGGGATTAATATGGGGGGCGCTCGCCGGAACGGCCTGGATAGCTTGTAACTTTGGAATGGTTCAGCGTTTGCTGGCTGCAAAAGACGAAAAGAACGCACAAAAGGCCATTCTTTTTACCGGAGCGGGACATGTATTCACTTTCTTTTTTGCTTATGCCGTGGGAGTTAGCATAAAGATGTTGCAGCCGGACCTCGCAAAAGCAGATGAGTCTTATATTTTTGCAGTCCTCAACTTTTTCCCGGTGGGGATTCGGGGACTGCTGATTGCGGGATTGGTTGCGTCGTTAATTTCGACTATCGACGGGCTGCTGACTTCCTCGGGTACATTGTTAACCCAGGATGTGTTTCTGCGCTTTTTTAAACCGGATGCAAATGATAAAACAATCAAACAATTTGCACGAACCGTCCAGGCAGTTGTCCTGACCATCGCATTTTTTATCATTCCGGTTGCAGCGAAAGAGCAAACCGTAACACGGCTAATCCAGGATTTGATATCCATTCCCCTTGGTGTAATGGTGGCGCTTTTTTTAGTGGGTGTTTTCAGCACCCGGGCAACGCCTAAAGCAGCTTTTACCGGTGCAATAACCGGGACCGCCGTGGCAGTTACGATTTTTTTCCTGTTCCCCGACGTAAATTTTCTAAATCGAGGGTTTTTCGGTTTTATAGCCGTCGTCATAACCACCATGGGCTTAAGCTGTTTCGAGAAAAGACCAGCTAAAGAAAGCCTTAAAAACCTCACTGTTTATACCCTTTACGGCGTAAAAGGCCCCTGGGTCGGCCAGGGTGCTTGGAATAACCTGTGGAAATGGATTGCCGGCATTGTTGTGGGGTGGTTTTTACTGACGGGTTTTTGGGAGATGTTAATAAGATAAATTGAATACATAATTATTACAAACAGAAAATTGATGAAGATATCCATTGAACGAGAACAAATTGAAACAGAAGAATTGAAAGATTCTACAAAATTGCTAACCCGGTCGGAGCAGAATCCTCTTTTACATATTAAAGATTTTCCGGGATGTGCTCAACTGTATAACCCGTCGCCGGTAATGTATGGCGATGAAACAATATTGCTGATTTCGGTGGTTGAACATGCCGCCAAACATGGATTCGGCCGCGATGTTGGACAAACAAGGGTGGCAAGAAGTATGGACGGAATCCATTTTACACTGTCTGAGAAAAATTTTATCGAAATTCAGAGTAATGAACAGCCCTACCCGCTTTTTCACCATTTTATCGATAACAGGGTTACCCCAATTGGAGACTGGTATTATATCATCACTCCGGTAATGGTTAAAGGGTATGATTCTCCCGTGGGAATGCTCGGTCGCACCAGGGATTTCGAGACGTACGAGCGCATCGATATCATCACCCAGCCTAAAAACAGGGGAGCTTCGTTGTTTCCTGAAAAAATAAACGGCAAATATTACAAGCTCGACAGACCGGGCGGTGGAGACGGCGGTAACGGCGACATCTGGATCAGTGCTTCTCCCGACCTCATTCACTGGGGTGAATTTAAACCTGTTATCGCCGCCGGGTATCGTTTTTGGAATGTCGCGAAAATTGGGCCTACTCCCCCGGTTAAAACAGAAGAAGGATGGCTCGATATCATACACGGTGTTTTTAGCCCGGCCGGCGGGACATACTATTATATCGGCGCCATTCTCTTGGATCTGGAGCAACCATGGAAGGTAATCGGGTACACCAACAGTTATTTACTAATGCCGGAGGAACCATATGAGCAACATGGAAACTGCGATAACACTATTTTCCCCTGCGGGGCAATTCCCAAATACGATAAAGACGAACTATGGCTCTATTACGGCGCCTGCGACTTTGCCATTTGTTTGGCAAAAGGTTCGTTGAGTGGAATTGTTCATGCCTGCAAACAAAGGCTTTAGAAGTTCAGGATAAAGTATAAAACCGCTTCACAGCATGAAGCAGAGGCTTTTCGAGTTCGATTTATGACAAGCAAGGTGATTTTTATTTATTTCGTAACAAAATGGATACAAAATGAGAATGTCTAAAATACTTCCTGTTTAATTTTCAATGACTTTTGGTACAGGTGAATGTGAGGCACAACAAGTAGAACAAACCCCGAATATAGATCGGATATCACAGGAAGGGATTTCATTCACGAATGCCTATTGTCAGTCACCCATGTGCGCCGCTTCGAGAAACAGTCTTTTAACCGGGATATATCCGCACACCAGCGGTGCTTACGGATTTCAAAAGAGAAAGGAACTGGCTTCGCTGAAAGACGTTGTCACCTTACCGGAACATTTTTAGAACAATGGATATTATGTGGTGAGTACCGGAAAAATTAATCACGGGAGAAGCGGCGACGGTCATGGCTATTCTCCCGAAGAGTGGAATGAATACTGGCCTTCGGTGGATAGTTCGCTGGATGGCACCAAAGGAACACCCTCAAAACACGGATTTACATTTGCCACCGGAACAACAATGGCCGGACGGAAAGCCATGATTTTTAAATTAAGCAGACGGAAGAGAAGAATCTGTAAAAATGAGATTTGAAAAAGTCGTATCGCCTTTTTTCAAAGGCCTTTAAACATTCACAATTATTTTTTTGTGTTGGCAAAAACAAGGGTAGAAGCTGAAAGCAAAGTAGCGAGGTCTGTCCGAAGGCGGGGCGAGCGAAGTGGAATGAAGCATCTGCTCTTGTGTGCGGTGCCGGAGGTTACTGAATGGAAGAAATGTTCCGAACCGTTTCGGAAAAATGCCTGGAACGAAGTTACCGGAGGTGCAGGGACATTATTAGTGCTATTGATGATTAAAAGTGCTTCATAATAGAATTGAAAATTTAAAGATTTATTGATTGTGATTTTAATTCATTAAAAGATTATTTGATTCATTAGAAATAAACCAGACAAATGAAGACGTAAAAAGACAAATTCCCTCCTATTTTTCAGTGCATCAGTGATTCCCATAGGTTTGTAGAGAATGGGAAATATAAAATCACCATTATCTATTTCCCGCATTAACAAACTATGGAGGAAATACAAAACAGAAATATTGAAGAAGCGACCCAAAGGGTAAAAAAACGATTGCCTTTGGAAAAAATCCGGCTTATTCCAAAGTACAGGAATTTGTCTCCTGAAGATTATGAAAAGCTTATCAAAAACTCTGAAACTATTGCCCTCCTGATTCTAAAAGCCTATGTTATGAAGAATAAGGAGGTATAAATATTTTTTGCTAAATTGGGATTCTACAAATTTTTGACGCAAAACTTCTTCATTCATGAATGATTTGAATCTTTTTAAACAATTTGCACCGCAAGCTCCAAAACAATTTCAGGAGGGGAATAATGCCGTTATTTATACCCGCGTATCGTCGGCCGATCAGGAAGACAATACAAGTCTGGCATCGCAAAAAAGATACTGTGAAATATATGCTCAAAAAAGAGGACTAAACATCGTAGGTTATTTTGGCGGAACATACGAATCGGCCAAAACAGACGACCGCAAAGAGTTTAACCGGATGTTGACCTTTGTAAAACGGTCGAAAAATGTCAATTACGTGATTGTTTACTCTTACGAACGTTTTTCCCGTTCCGGTATCGCCGGAGCTTCAATTGC
>Ga0334898_1003018_pt1 | contig 14254 bp, 11 predicted proteins | sample GraSluR3_MG_10_FD_207228 | JGI IMG/M metagenome (GOLD analysis project Ga0334898, IMG submission 207228) | Sludge microbial communities from methane-producing bioreactor in Wageningen University, Netherlands - Granular Sludge_3_08-R3 | ecosystem: Engineered > Bioreactor > Anaerobic >... | reverse complement strand
CACCACAGAACAACGCTCAGCAAATGGGAGAATCGGTGCTGCTAACTCTCCCTGGAGTACTTTTCATGGCCCCCGTTTGGGACACTAGGAGGAAAGAGTTTGGTATTGTTTTCACTGAACAATAACGCACATACTAAGGTATTGTTTTCACTGAACGTTGACACTGAAACGTCCTCCGCTCTCTCGTTAATTTTTAATTCATACATGTACCAGAGTGTAGATACTTACTTTTGATTTTTCGTTTTTTTCGACCACGAGTCCTTCAGTGAAACCGTACGATTAAACACTAAGTTGTCGGGTGTAGAATCAACAGAATCAATCATGAAATATCCATTCCGTATAAATTGCAGGTAGTTCCCGGGTTGTGCATCTCGTAAAGACGGTTCCAATTTGCAGTGTTCCAGAACTACAAGTGATTCCGGATTTAAATCGTCAAGATAATTCCCTGTACGCTCACCTGGGTTTTCTGCAGAAAAAAGTTTATCATAGAGTCGAATTTCTGCATCCAGTGCATGCTGAGCACTCACCCAGTGACTGGTTCCCCGAACCTTTCGGCCATCAGGTGTCGTTCCACCTCGAGATTCTGGATCGTAGGTTACATGAACTTCGGTTATAGAGCCTTGATCATCCTTTATTACATCGGTACAGGTAACATAGTAGGCATGTTTCAGACGGATTTCGTTACCTGGATAGAGTCTGTGATACCCTTTAACAGGTTCTTCCATAAAGTCTTCTCTTTCAATAAAGAGCTCACGAGAAAATGGCATAGGTCTGGTTCCAGCATTCGGATCTTCTGGATTATTATCTGCATCGAACCATTCCACAGTATTTTCCGGATAGTTGGTAATGACTAGTTTCAGAGGATATAATACTGCCATATAGCGTAGTGCCCGTTTGTTAAGATCTTCTCGTGCACAAAACTCAAGCAGGTTGAAATCAACCACACTTTCTACCTTTGCCACACCGACACGAGCCACAAAATCTCTCAGTGATTCAGGGCTATATCCACGCCTGCGAATACCTGTAATGGTAGGCATGCGAGGATCATCCCATCCGGATACATGACCGAGTTTTACGAGATTTAAGAGCCTTCTTTTACTCATAATCGTATAATTTATGTTTAATCGAGCAAATTCATACTGATGTGGTGTATGATCAATCATATCAATCGAGGTTGCCCAATCATAGGCAGGTCGATGATCTTCAAACTCTAACGTACAGATAGAGTGTGTAATTCCTTCAATCGCATCACTGATGGGATGGGTATAATCATACATGGGATAGATACACCAGGTATCACCGGTTCTTGGATGGGATGCAAATTTAATCCTATAGAGTGCAGGGTCCCGTAGGTTAAGGTTCGGGCTCGACATATCAAGTTTAGCACGTAGCAGATACTTCCCTTCCGGGTGTTTACCAGCACGCATTTCTTCAAACAGCCTAAGATTCTCTTCAATCGGTCGGTCACGATCGGGGCTATTTTTTCCGGGAGTGGTAAGTGTACCGCGATACTCTTTCATCTGTTCAGGCGTCAGTGAGTCTACATAGGCTTTTCCCTCTTTAATCAGATGTATTGCTATGGTGTACAGTTGATGATAATAGTCACTCGCGTGGTACAGATGATTACCCCAGTCGAAGCCCAGCCATCGAATATCTCGCTGGATTGATTCAATATACTCAAGTTCTTCCTTTTCTGGGTTTGTATCGTCCAGTCGGAGGTGGCACCGTCCGCCATACTTTTCGGCAAGCCCAAAGTTCAGACAGATGGATTTTATGTGTCCAAGGTGCAGATACCCATTCGGTTCAGGAGGGAAACGGGTCACTATGGTGTTGTTTGGAACGCGTCCTTGTGCAAGATCTTCTTCAATAATTCGTTCAAGAAAATTGAGACTTCGTTCTTCTTTTTTCTCTTCTTCGTGCATGCTTCAATGCTCCTTTTCCTCTTCCAACGCAAACTTTCGGGATTCCTCAACACTATGGAGAAGGGAATCTCATATTGTGCGATTCTACCATAGAGCGGCGTTTGCGAAAAGATAGCGCACTCAATGCATTTTCCCTATGTAGGCTGCGTGACAAGATGAGAGTCGATGAGTATGATGTAAAGCTATGAAATCACAGGAGCACACATCACTTTCAAGCCAGCTTATGCGTATCTCGCTCCCAATTATGGTCTCGAACTTACTACAGACCCTCTACACCATGGTAGACACCTATTTTCTTGGTCGGTTGGGGAAAGAGGCCATAAGTGCTCCTTCGATAACAATGAACATAAGCAATTTCATTATCGTATTTGGCACAGCATTTTCAATTGCTGGAACCACGATGATCAGTCAAGCTTATGGAGCCGATAAAACAAACCGGAAACGACTCGAATTTCTTGCATCTCAAGTGTTCTTTGTGAATGTTATAATGTCCTTTGTTGTTATGGTACTAGGCACTGTACTTGCCCGACCAATGATAGATCTTATGCAGGTCCCGAGCGGATTAACCTATACCTATACATTGCAATATATGACTATTACCTTTCTCACGATGCCGTTCTTATTCGGTGATTTTGTATTACGTACAACGCTTCAAGGAGTAGGAGATTCTCTCACTCCCTTATATGTACAGGCAACAGCTGTTGGTCTGAATATTCTCCTCGATCCGATTTTTATATTTGGCTGGGGTCCAATTCCTCCACTTGCTGTAGAGGGAGCCGCTTGGGCAACATTTATCGCACGATCGATAAGTTGTACAGTCTCAATGATTCTTTTGTTCAGTGGTATTAAAAGAGTTCGTGTCCGATTTGGTAGTATGAAGCCTCACCGACCTACATTATCACTGTTAGTACGTATTGGGCTGCCGGCATCCTTTGGACAATCTATTTCATCACTTGGGTTTGCAGTTATCCAGGGTGTAGTGAATTCTTTTGGCCCGGCTGTAATTGCTGCATTTGGCATTGGAAATCGAATTCAATCAATATTTCACATGCCTGCGTATGGTATAAGTCAAGGAGTCGCCATTCTTGTAGGAAAAAAATTGGGTGAAGGAGATGCAGATGGAGCTGCATCAGCAGCAAAACGAGGAATGCTGATCAGTGGCGTATTTATTACAGTCGGTATGTCTCTTGTGGTACTGTTTGGACGTTATGTCATGCTATTCTTTGTGAATGATCTGGAAGTAGTAGCTCATGGTACGCAACTTTTCTACTTCACTGCACCGTCGGTTGTTTTCTTTTCGTTTTACACCATCGTACTAGGGGCTTTTCAGGGTGGCGGAGAAACACGGCCGGTTATGATCATGAATATTGTTCGGTTATGGGGTCTGCGTGTACCGCTGTGTTATATACTTCCATTAGTGTTTGGGCTTGGTTCACAAGGTATCTGGATGGCTATGCTTTTGAGTAATATGCTTGTTGCACTGTGGTCACTCTATCTGTTTCATCGTGGTTCTTGGAAAGTCTCATTATTTGCATAATGAACGAATATGTACAGAGTGTGGGAAACAGGATAAACTTACTGCCGATGCAGTTTGTACTGGAGGGTTGGTTTGGAGCATAAAACACAGCGAAAAACAAAATCACTCTTTCGTCTTCTTCGGACGATTCTTATAGGTGTATGTATTGTAGTAATCGCTATTGGTATTGTTGCATGGACTCAATCGTTACAGAATAAGAATCAGATTGAACAACAGCGAAAAGTTCTTGCAGAGGTATTAGAGCGAGAGGGTGAACTTGGATTACTTCAGCTTGCTGGAGTTCAAGTGAATGATATTTTCTATGGTGATCAGGGAGTCTCAGTCTTTTTAGGCGATATGTCAGCATTTTCCTACAGTGCTGAGGAGATGCGAAATATTGCAATTTATGAACAGGCAAATAAAAGTGTTGTACACATCACTACCGTTTCCCTCGGCTTGAATACTTTTCTGGAGGTAATGCCGGTACAGGGTACTGGTTCGGGAATTATTATTAGCGAAGATGGATACATTCTTACCAATGCACATGTAGTACAAGATGCTGCCGATTTGAATATCAGCCTGCATGACGGTACAAACCATGAAGCTCGACTGGTAGGTCTTGATAACGAGAACGATTTAGCTGTTCTGAAAATTGATTTGCCACCTCAAGTGCTTTTAGATCCTATCAGTTTCGGAACAGCTCACACGTTGCAAGTTGGACAGAAGGTCGTTGCCATTGGGAATCCTTTTGGTTATGACCGGACTATGACCATCGGTACAGTATCCGGTTTGGGACGTCCGGTCCGTACCGATTCAAATACAGTGATTAATGGTATGATACAAACAGATGCAGCGATTAATCCCGGAAACTCGGGTGGTCCATTATTGAATAGCAGAGGAGAGATGGTAGGTATTTGTACGACCATTCACTCGACAACTGGAGGCTCACAGGGGATCGGATTCGCTGTTCCTGTGGATACTGCAATTTCCGTTATTCCCGATCTTATTCGTTATGGAAAAGTAATGCGGGGCTGGCTCGATATTACGATGGTTCAGCTTGAACCGAATATTGTTGCATATGCTGATCTTCCGGTGCATGCTGGATTGCTTGTTTCTCAGGTCAGAGCAGGTGGCAGTGCAGAGAAGGGTGGTCTTCGTGGTGGTACACAACGGGTACAGTACGGATCGGCGATTATTTATCTTGGTGGAGATATAATTATTTCGGTAAACGGGGAGGCAGTGCAAGAGTACGCTGATCTTTATAGTGCTTTGGTTGAAACTCATCCAGGGGATACTGTTGAAGTTGAAGTGATTCGGAAGGGTGAACAAAAAACCCTGCAGATAGAGTTGGTTGAACGACCAGAGGGAATGGAATGGACGGTGCGATGAAATCCCAGGAGTTCTCTGTAGTAGCCGATTATAGCGCTTCGGGGGATCAGTCAGATGCTATTGATTTACTCTCAGCTGGGGTTGAATCGGGTTTCGAACGACAAACGCTCAAAGGTGTGACGGGATCGGGTAAGACTTTTACGATGGCTAAGATTATTGAAAAGGTTCAGCGTCCTACCTTGGTTCTCAGCCATAATAAAACACTGGCAGCACAGCTTTTCAGAGAATTTAAGTCATTTTTTCCCAATAATGCTGTTGGTTATTTTGTGTCTACGTATGATTATTATCAACCGGAAGCCTACGTTCCAGGAAAAGATCTCTACATAGAAAAAGATGCCGACATTAATGACGAGATTGATCGTTTGCGACTTTTTGCCTCTTTCTCTCTTATGGAACGTCGTGATGTCATTATTGTTGCATCAGTGAGCTGTATCTTCGGTCTGGGAAATCCCGGTTCGCTGCAAGATATGATTAAGCATTTTGCAGTGGGTCAGCATTTTGATCACAAGGCTGATCTACAAGACATGATTCGGATGCAATATGATCGGAATGATATGATACTTGAGCGTGGTTCATTTCGTGTACGTGGGGATAGTATTGAAATTTGTCCCTCATATCTTGAGACCGCTGTTCGTATTCGTCTCAACTGGGACGAGATTGAACGTATTGAATGGTTTGACCCGGTATCCAACAATGTACTTGAGGTTTCACCCTCCTTTAGTCTGTATCCTGCTAAGCAGTTTGTGATGCCTCCGGAACAGATAAAAGAGGCGATTCATAGAATTCAGGACGAAATGGAAGAACAGTACAACTATTTTAAACAGACAGGGAAATTGTTAGAGGCAGAGCGAATAAAAACTCGTGTTGAGTATGATCTCGAGATGTTACAAGAGCTTGGCTATTGTTCCGGTATAGAGAATTATTCTCGGCCTCTAGGCAACAGAAAACCAGGAGAGGCTCCTCCCGTGTTACTCAACTATTTCCCACCTGGGTTTTTAACCTTCATTGATGAGTCGCATGTCACGCTCCCACAGATTGGTGCGATGTATGAAGGAGATAGAAGCAGAAAACTGAATCTGGTGAATTATGGATTTCGACTCCCTTCAGCATTGGATAATAGGCCGCTTACCTATAAAGAGTTTGATACTACTTGTGGGCAGCGGATTTATGTTTCAGCTACACCTGGGGCCCGTGAGATTGGTGAATCGTCTCAGGTAGTCGAGCAGATTATTCGACCTACCGGTTTGCTGGACCCGCAAGTGGAGGTGCGCCCTACTGAAGGGCAAATGGAAGATTTGTACGGGGAAATACGTACGACTGTAGCAAAAAAAGAACGCGTACTGGTTACCACGTTAACAAAAAGAATGGCAGAGGATTTGACCGATTATCTGGCGAATCTCGGGTTGAAAGTTCGCTATCTGCATTCAGAAATTGAGACCATTGAGCGAGTGGAGTTGCTGCGTGATCTCCGGTTAGGAACGTACGATGTTCTGGTAGGGATCAACTTACTTCGGGAAGGTCTTGATCTGCCTGAGGTTTCTCTCATTACCATTCTCGATGCTGACAAGGTGGGATTTTTGCGATCGGCTACTTCGTTAATCCAGACTATTGGTCGTGCTGCAAGAAACGTGGGTGGGCGAGTGATTATGTATGCCGACCGGGAAAGCGATGCCATGAAAGAGGCCATCAGGGAAACAAATCGGCGTAGAGCCATTCAACAGGCCTATAATGAGGAACACAATATTACTCCCAAGACAATTATCAAATCAGTTCAAGATCTGATTATTCGAGAGAAAGAGGAGAAACAGGAGATACAGAAGGGTGATATTGCAGTGCTGAAAAGTCAGTATAATCTCTTGGTAGCTGCAGATCGTAAAAAGTATATTCGTGATCTTGAAAAAGAGATGCTTGAACACGCCAAGAACTTGGAATTTGAACAGGCTGCAATACTCAGAGACGAAATTGAAGCTGTGAAAGCTATGAATCTGTCTCGCTAAAAAATTTATATTCACTGTTGAAAGAGTATAAGGTCAATAGGTCCAAGGGTTGTCTGTGGAGTCTGATATGTTATCCATCGTTCAGTAAATCGAAAATAATCAGAGATATAGCGATAGATATCTCCCAATGACATCACCCCACCATTGAGAGTCGGAAAATCTATTCTACCCGGTACCGTGATATCCCGCATATGCTCTCCAGTTCCTATTTCCATTTGTGAAGTTGCTTCAGGGCTGTGGTTCCATCCTATTGCACGTAGGAAATAGTAGCTGAAAAATCCGTGCCTGTGATCAATTTCAATAAATCTTGCCTCTTTTGCAGTTTGCGATGCAGCTGATGCTGAGAGAAAGAACGTCCCAGGAACATATGAGCCAATATCTCGTTCATCCGGTTCTCGTGGATATTCATCCACAACCTGGCCGCTGAAGCAACTATCAAGAATAATGATTTTTTTCCCTTGAATTGGTTTTACCCAATCGGTAATTTCTTTTTTGGTAATTACTTCGCCAACTGGTGAACCCTCACTAGCTACAATCATGGGCATATCAGCGGAACCCCCATGCCCCGTATAGTATAGGAGGAATATATCATTTTCCGTTATTTCATTACTGTTACCCTTATAGTAGGTCTCTATTCTATTTTTTATGCCATTCTGTGTTGGTAACAGTTGTACAGGAGCATCAAAATCTTCTTCTTCAACCAGAAGGATACTGGAACCGCCTTGTGAAAAATACCTTTCACTTTTTAATTGTTCAATCGCTACTGCAACCTCTTTGATATCCTGGATTGGTCCAGTGATGTTAGAAAGATTGTATGTATTATCGTTACTTTCCACTGAAATAGTGTAGTGATAATCGAGTCCGATATACATTGCATGCAGCTTTGGTTTTGGAGGTTGTGTGAGAAAAAGCTCACAAGAGATGAAAATCGTAGAGAGGAGGATTCCTAAGCTGAATATGAGGTATCGTCTCACCGATTTTGTTCCTTTGCAATGAGCCTGTTAATTCGACATGAGAAACCGATACCGGCAAAGACCGATATATAGTCGGATCTTATGTCCACCGAAATTGGTATACGTACAAACCAGCGGTTACGTTGTGATTGTTCTGTAAGAGCATATTCTCCTGCAAGCTGTAAGCGCCAGATTGGTGCGAGCTCCCAAGTTGGCAGGTACATACCGAGTAACAGAGCTGTTCCTATTTTCCCTACAAATGATGGAGATATATACAGGCTCATATCGATTGATGTACCGAATGCCATGAATGGACGCCAGAACGTTGTACCAAATACTATGGAACGGGTAGTGTAGTATCCAGACAACCCAGCTGAAAGCTCTACGGTATCTCCGATAGGAAATACAGCAGGAGTAAAGGTCCCGCCAATAGAGAGATGACTGCGAATTGGCAATGGATCGTGATGAAACTCGCTAGGGATACTTCCGTACCAGAGGACATCCATCGAGACTCCATACCGATTAGTTATGGAGAATCCAGCAAAAAGGGGGATACTTCCTACAATGATAATGAGAAAAAGAGTAGAGAGTGCCAGTCTGCTAAGTTTCACGCGAACCCCTTGTATATAAGTTATAACCTAAAAGGGTGACTGTTTGCTTCAACTTTTTAAATTTTTTTACCGTGCAACCAGACCTTCAACGTATTCAACAAGATCATTGACTCTCACACCGAGGGTTACTTTGGTATGTTTTGGTCTATATCTACTATAGGCAAGAATTTCATGTCCATTCCAATCGCAAGTGATCAAATATCGTCCGCCCTGATATTCACATGATAATACTCGGGCATCGGAGAATCGAAGATGAGGAAGGAATTCTGGGAAAGCGAGAGCAGGATTATCATGAACGATGACTCGTTCTGGGCGGAAAAAAACTTGTCGAGATTCACCACTACTTCTGAACACTACTGTATCGGGACCTTTATCAATAGATACCAGTATTTTTGGAATGAGAGCATGCGGAAGTAATGTTCCTTCACCCATGAACTTTGCTGCATACAACGTTGATGGATGGTTATAAATCTCCTCGGGAGTTGCAAACTGTTCCATACTTCCCTGTTGCATGACAAGTATTCGATCACTGAGAGTGAGAGCCTCTTCCTGATCATGGGTAACGTATATAGTTGTGATTCCTGTAGTCTCGTGAATATGCCTGATTTGCTGTCGTAGACGCTTCCGCATTTTGGCATCGAGAGCAGATAGCGGTTCATCGAGCAATAACAGTTGCGGTTCACTGGCAAGAGCACGAGCAAGTGCAACCCTTTGCCGTTCACCACCACTGAGATCAGCGATTCTTCGTTTCTCAAAACCTTGTAATCCTACGAGATCCAAGAGGTGTCGTACGCGTTCAATTTGTTCTTTTTTTGGGATTTTTTTGAGTTTTAAGCTATATGCGATATTTTTAGCCACATTTACATGGGGAAACAGTGCATAATCCTGAAATACCATGCCAATGTTACGCTCCCAAACGGGCATGTGTGTAATATCCACTCCATGCAGCATGATAGTACCAGTTTCACAAGGGAGCAGGCCGGTAATGAGTTGCAGCGTGGTGCTCTTTCCACATCCGGACGGACCGATAATACTCACCAACTCACCCTTGTTAACAGCGAGGTCGAGATGTAATGAGAATTCTGGATACGTTACACGAATGTTAGAACAAACTAATCCCAACTCACCCATTATGACTCCTTCGTAATGATTCGGTAGTGAGAAATACTATAGCACAACATGCAATTAAAATCGTACCTAACGCACACGCTCCTGCAAAATTGTAACTTCCGATGAGTCTATACATGATAATGGGAACAGTGACGATACTTGCATCTGCTAGAACAAGAGTTGCATTAATTTCTCCCATGGAAAGGGCAAATGCGAATGCGGCTCCTGTAATCAGAGCAGGTCGAAGGAGAGGTAATTCAACGTGCCAGAATGTCTGAGAAACGGTTGCTCCAAGAGTGAGGGATGCCTGTGAATAGGATATGGGGATTTTCCTGTATTCAGGTACTATGGAACGAAGTACGAATGGTGTGGTAATAACCACATGAGCTAGGATGACAAGCGTTCTTCCTAGAGTATCTCCTCCAGAAAGGGTAGAGGTGATAATATAATATCCAAGCCCAACGATTACTGATGAGACTGCCATAGGGAGCATTGCATACAATTCGAGAGAAGAGTTTCCTTGTTTATCACGAGTTCGCAAACGGGCACCCAGCATAGTTCCAATGATAAGTGAGATTGCAGCTGTAATCGCTGCGATAGTAATACTGGTTACCAAGGCTGAACCTGCAATACTGAGAAAAGACCCGGGAGCCTGCTTAAAACCAAAAAGTTGACGGTATGCATCAAACGAAAATGCAAGATCTCCGGAACGAGAAACAGGAATCTGAAATGAACGATATACAATACCAGCGAGTGGCCCGAGTACAAAGAAAATCGAAAATATCACATAAGCCCCAACAATGAACTTGCCAAAAATTGTATGTGGTTTTCGTTCAAGCCGTTGTTCTTGTATCTGTTCAACATCTTCCTGACGTATCATAAGACGTTGCAGCCATAGATGGATAGCTACGAGGGTAATCGTCACAAATATTGAGAGTAAACTTAATGCTGCGGCTCCTTCAATATCCAATGACATACGTGCTCTGCGATAGATTTCAACTTCGATTGTGGTAAATTTAGGGCCTCCGCCCAATACCAGAAGGATGGCAAAACTCGAGAAACAGAAAAGAAAGATCAGTGTAGATGCACTCAGGATTGCGGGAATAATGCGAGGTAACGTTATAGTGCGAAAAACTGTCCATTTCTTTGCACCGAGTGTCATCGCAGCTTGATTATATCGTTGGGGCAGTTGTTCCCAGAATGAGGAGATGAGTCCGAGTGCTATGGGGAAGTTGTAAAAAGCATGTGCCAGGATAACTGCTGTGAATGTATACAGCAGGCGTATAGGCGGTTCCGAGAGATTGAAAACCTGCTTGAGCACTGAGTTGAGGATACCGTTATTTCCATAGAAAATAACAAACCCGAGTACCACTAATATAGAGGGAAGTACAAACGGTATCATACTGATTGCCCGAATAATATGTTTACCGCGAAAACTGTATGTTACTAAGAGGTATGCTCCGGGAATCCCTATTGCCAATGATACAATCGTGCTGATCAGGGCTTGGAACAATGTGAACCGGAGAATTCGTTGGGTGTACGGATCTCGCATCATCTCAAAAATTCTACCGAAAGAGAGTGTTCCTTCGGTAGATATAAATGCTTTGCTGAGAGTGATGAGAAGCGGAACAATAAACAGGAAAGTGAGTAACAACATTGCAGGGGTGCTTAACATTCTATAAAAACGTGAGGTGTCAAAGATTGTTCCAGAGCGATGTGTAACCCGTCTTTCTGTTCTCATTGGCTCATTACCTCAACCCATTCACGAAGCCATTGCTCACGGTTTTCAGCGATGAGTTCAGATGGAAGCATGAGGGATTTTTCCGGTTTTGGAGCATACGTAAAAGCATCTGGCAGGATTGTTGAGGTGTTCACAGGATACATTATGTTTGCCAACGCGATATCTGTTTGTGCTTCAGTTAATAGAAATTCCATGAATAGTCGTGCAGCCTCTTTGTTCTGTGATGATGCCACAATACCTGCACCTTCTATAACGGCAAGATTTCCTTCTTCAAATACTTGTGCAGCATACCGTGTGGAGTCTTCATAGAGAACATGATATACCGGACTGGTGGTATAACTGATTACGAGCGGAGCTTCGCCTTGGGTGAACAATCCATAACCGCTCGACCAGCCATCAGCAATAGTGAGAACATTTGGTTTTATCGATTCCCACCAATTCAGGTACGAGTCCCCATAATAGGCTATGGTCCACTCAAGAAGACCCATCCCTACACTTGATGTTCGCGGATCCATAAGAATGATACTACGTCTCCATTGTGAATCGAGTAAATCATCAAGTGATGTGGGAGGATTCTGAATGGCGTGAGAATCGTACACAAACGCATAGTTCCCGTAGTTAAATGGAAGTAGGTGGTAGGTTGGATCGAAGTGAAGCCATGCGGGGATATGACTGAGTGCAGATGCTTGATATGGCTCAAGGAGCTGAGATGCAAGAGTCTCATGAAGTAATTCATGTGAGATGCCGATTATTACATCGGCTTTTGGGTTGTGCCGCTCAAATTCAAGCCGATTGAGTAGTTCTCCACCGTTGCCGGCAGAAATGAGATTTACAGAAATTCCTGTTTTCTCTTCAAATTTTGGTATAATCAATGGCCCTGGTCCCCATTCAGAGACAAAAGAGTCGTACGCATATACCGTGAGTGTCTGTTTTCCATTTTCTGTGGTTTCGTATAATCCTCCAGCATAAAGCAGAGAAGAACATACAAAAACAGCCAGAACCAATACGAGTGAATGCCTTTTCATAGCAATGCCTCCATAGGTGGTTTCTGTCTGTGGGGAAAAGTTTTGAGTTTACGTGCCTCCCTACGCTGGAATTACCCAGATCAGGTTCTACGGGTGTAATCTCAGGCCATATAATACTGGCCACCCCAAGACGTGCTCATGGTAGCCAAGTATGTACTTTGTGTCAACGACTCAGAATCCATTCGTTGAAATTAGCGGGTTTCTAAGGGAGTATACCTAGGATTTTCCCATTATAATTCAGCACATCAAACAGGGTTCGAGTTTCATATGGTCCGGGAAAATTGATTAATTGTACATACGATCGACCCTCTTTTTGTAACGATTGACCCTGGGGGCTATGCCAATTATCTATGATGATATCTGGATTAGCAGAATCAATGGCAGACAGATCATTCATGGTCATTTCCTGTGGACCAAAGACGGCAATGATATCGTACCCAAGATACTGTGCAAAGGCTTGCTGATGGAATTGTACCGCGGCTTTTGTTGTGTGTGTCTGCAGATTGAGAGCTCCTTGGGTGAGACGATTATCAAGATTCTCGATAATTTTCTGCCACTGCTCGAATTTCTCAGTAGTTCCCAAAAGTTGTGCAACCGATTTCACTGAATCAATCAGTTGTGGAGGAGCATTATTCGTGTTGACCTTCACTAAGTCAGTTTCAGGAATTTCTGCAGCTTGGATAAGGTTTCGAACAAATCCTTCATACCCTGCCCAAAAGACCAAATCTGCTTTGCTTGCCTGCATGATATCCTGGGGTGAGAAATCATACTCAGGTGGATGTCGTAATTCTATTGGTGCAAGAACAAGTACTTTTTCGGCTCCTGCGGCTTCAACAATTGCTCCTACCCAGCTGGTAGATGCCACAATATTCGGTCCCATTGAAGTTTTTCCAGCATATGCCTCGTATCGCGAAGCTGCGGCTGATTCGTCCACTCCTTGTGCATACACTGAAAGAGAAAGAAGTAGCAGTATGCTGACTAAAATCCAATTTTTGTTTCTCATTTTTACCTCCAGAATACAATATTATGCTTTAAATAAACGTGCAAAGAACAATGAGCATCCCAAAAGAAGTGTTGCGGTCATTGCTGCACTAGCTCCCACGGGTAGGTTCCATCTCAGTGCTACAAGAAAGCCCCCTACTGTAGTACAGATTCCAAATAGTGAAGAGAGTAGGAGAGCACTGCCGAATGAGCGTGCGAAACGAAGTGCGGCAATACCGGGAAGAAGAATAATTGCATCAACAAGGAGAGCTCCGACAAGTCTTAGTGCTGTTGCGATTCCCAATCCAAGAAGGATAAATATTCCTGTCATGATACGTTCTACCGGTACCCCTAATATGTGAGCCAGATCACGATTGAGTAACACGAGTTGAATCTCTCTATAGGCGAATATACACACCCCTGTTATGATTGTTCCAATGGAGGCGGTAAGGATAAGGTCAGCTTTGGTGAGCATGAGAATATTTCCCGCAAATATGTCGAATACGTTCATTGCTGGAACTCCTGTTCCTGTAAGAAGCAAAAATGCTCCGGCGAGTGATCCGGTCATAAAGAGTCCACTGATCGAGCTAATTCGTATGGTACGATTATGTGAGAGTTTTCCCATAATGATTGATACGATGAGCACCGCAGCAAAAGCACCGACGGTTCCAGAAAACCCGAGTGCAATACCTGCAGCAGCTCCAAACAACCCGACATGCATGAGAGTGAATCGAATAGCAGTCAAGTGGAGCGAAACAATCATCACCCCTAGAAGTGAAAGGGTAGCACCAGCAATAAGCATACCAAAAAAGGCGTGTCGGATTACCGGTATAGCCCAGGCATCAGATAGCAGCTGAATCATGATGCCACCGTATTTGGGTAGATGGTGCCTTTTTCAATTCTTACGATTCTCTCTGATGCCTGTTCCCCTAGAGCTTCATGACTTACGATAATGGAGGTGAACTGGTACTGCTTTTGCAAATCATGGATTCTTTGCAAGATATCTTTT
>Ga0334898_1003013_pt1 | contig 14272 bp, 16 predicted proteins | sample GraSluR3_MG_10_FD_207228 | JGI IMG/M metagenome (GOLD analysis project Ga0334898, IMG submission 207228) | Sludge microbial communities from methane-producing bioreactor in Wageningen University, Netherlands - Granular Sludge_3_08-R3 | ecosystem: Engineered > Bioreactor > Anaerobic >... | reverse complement strand
GGTTGAATATTCCGTGAAAATTATGGATGTTTTTGACCCGGTGAAAATTTCCTCCACTTCTCCCGGAAAGTATGTTTATGATTTTGGACAAAATGCTTCCGGAATTATTGAGCTGAAAGTGAAAGGGCAAAAAGGGGATACGGTTAAAATAACACCTGCGGAGTTGCTGGACGAAAACGGACTGGTTAGCCAAAAAAGTTCGGGCGGATCTTTTTATTTTCAGTATATATTAAAGGGTGAAGGAGTAGAAACTTGGAGGCCGCGTTTTACCTATTACGGATTCAGGTATGCAATGATTGAAGGTGCTGTTCCGGCAAGTGAAGGTCAGGGTCAGAATGCTCAGATAATCAATCTCAAACATCTGCATGTTCGTAACAGTATGCCGTCATCCGGTTCCTTTGAATGTTCCAACGATTTGTTCAACCGTATTTTCAATCTCATTGACTGGGCTGTAAAAAGTAACCTCGTAAGCGTTTCGACAGACTGCCCCCACCGCGAAAAGCTTGGCTGGCTGGAGCAGGCACATCTTATGGGAGAATCGGTAAAATACAATTACGATTCGTTTCATCTTTACAATAAAATTCTTGATGATATGATGGAGGCTCAAACTGAAGATGGTATGGTCCCTTCAATTGCCCCGGAATATGTCTGGTTCGATGGGCCGTTTCGTGACGACCCTGGCTATGGCAGCGCGATGATAATTATACCCTGGTATCTTTATAAATGGTATGGAGACGAAAATGCACTGGAAAGGGCTTATGAAAATATGATTCGTTACATGACATACCTTTCGTCTAAAGCGGATTCCAATATTCTTTCGTATGGTCTTGGTGACTGGCTGGATGTCGGTCCAAAGAGCCCCGGCGTTTCCCAACTCACTCCCATTCCATTAACAGCTACTGCTTTTTATTACAATAATACCGTTATTATGAGCAAAATTGCAGAGATTTTGGGACGTGAAGCTGATGCAGAAAAATACCATGAGTTGGCACTGTCCATTAAAAGTTCATTCAACCGGAGATTTTTCAATCAGGAAAAACAAAGCTATGGCAGCGGAAGCCAGACCTCCCTTGCCATGCCTCTTTTTATGGGTATTGTGGATGAAGATAATTATGATGAAGTTTTGAGGAATCTGAAGCAGGCGATTTTAGCTGATGAGACGAAAATCACTGCCGGGGATATCGGCCATCGTTTTCTTGTTCAATCGTTGAGGCAGGCGGGAGAAACACAGCTGCTTTTTGATATGAATAACCGTACCGATTTTGGTTATGGTTACCAGATAAAGAATGGTGCCACAGCATTGAACGAGAATTGGTCGGGGGAGGAATATCTGTCGCAGAACCACATGATTATGGGACATTTGATGGAATGGTTCTACAACGGACTGGCAGGCATACGCCAGCGGGAGAATGATGTGGGCTACAAAAATGTGATAATTGAACCTCAACCGGTAGATGGTATCGATTGGGTTGATGCTTCATACCAAGCAATGAACGGGAAGGTAGAAGTTCACTGGGAGAAAGTAAGCAGAACCTTCCTTCTTGATGTGAACATTCCGTTTAACTCGAATGCAGAAATTGTTTTGCCTGTAAAGAACCTCGCGAATGTATTATTGAACGGCAACAAAATCGAAAAAGGGCAAGAGGTTTGGGAGGCAGAGGAAAGAGAGAAAAAAGTAATTGTGACGTTGCCGGCAGGAAACTACCGTTTTGAATGCCGGGAATTTGTAAACTAAATACAGTGAAAAGATTTATTGTTTTATTTTTTGTTGGATGGATCGGTTTGGTTTGTAATGCTCAAATTGAAATCCCGCTCTATGAAGGAAAAATTCCAAATTCAAAAAAGATCGGAATTGAAGAAGAAAGAAAGGTTGATCCGGAAGTTGGGGCTTTGGTCACAAGAGTTGTTACACCCACACTTACAACGTTTTCTCCAGCACCGGACCAACGAAATGGTACCGCAGTTATTATTTGTCCGGGAGGAGGTTATCACTGTTTACTGATTGACCAGGAAGGCAGCGATGTAGCAAAAGCATTCAATAAAATCGGGGTTACAGCATTTGTTCTAAAATATCGGCTACCTAATGTCGATATATTTACCGACAGGTCGGCAGTCCCGTTGCAGGATGCCCAAAGAGCCATTCAACTGGTCAGGGGAAATGCTGCGGAATTCCAGGTCAACCCGGACAAAATTGGGATAATGGGCTTTTCAGCAGGAGCTCATTTGGCAGCATCAGCCGGAGTTCATTTTGATGATGAACTGATTGCCAATCCAAAAAATATCAGCGTACGGCCGGATTTTATGATTCTCATTTATCCTGTAATCAGTTTTTCAGATAGTATCGGGCATGTTGGTTCACGAAACAACCTGCTCGGACCGTTCCCGACATCAGAAGAAATTCGGTACTTTTCCTGTGAGGAGCATGTGAATCCAGCCACACCGGTAACCTTTCTTACACATGCCAATGATGATTCGGTGGTTTCCCCCGAAAACAGCCTGGTCTTTTTTGAAAAGTTAAGAGCTGTGGGAGTTCCTTCGGAACTTCATCTGTATTCCACCGGGGAACATGGTTATTTAAAGGAGCCGTCGTTCGACGAATGGTTTGGCCCGTGCATGGAATGGATGAAAAGGAGTGGGCCGATAGATTGAGACAAACAACAATTCAAAAAAATGATTTTATGTATAAAAAATTCAATAGAACCGCGGGTAAAACCTACGCTGTTAACGGTCAAAACAGGAAAGTTTCCTTTATAGTACTGGTAGGATTGTTTTTCATCTGGGGTTTTATCATTTCCATGAACGATATACTCATTCCCTACCTGAAGGGGGTTTTCGATTTGAGCTATTTCCAGTCGATGCTGGTTCAGTTTTCATTTTTCGGCTCTTTTTTCATTGGGGCGCTGTTATACTTTCTGATTTCGGTAAAGTTAGGAGACCCTATTTCGAAAATTGGATATAAAAACGGGATGTCGATGGGACTTTTTATTGCGGGAATCGGGAGTTTTGGTTTTTATCCGGCAACCGTTTTTCATAGCTACGGCCTTTTTTTGGGAGCACTGTTTTGTTTGGGATTTGGAATTTGTATTCTGCAGATAGCCGCGAATCCTTACGCAGCTCTATTGGGGAAAGAAGAAACGGCATCCTCGCGGCTGAATTTAGCACAGGGTGTTAACTCATTGGGGACAGTCATTGGCCCTTTGCTCGGCGGATACCTGATTTTCGAATATTTTTTCAACCCCCATAGTACTGATGCCAATGCCGTAAAAATACCATACTTGGTATTTTCTGTGATTTTTATTGTGGTGTCGCTTGTCATTAAAATGACTGCGTTTCCCGAATTTCATAAAAAAGAAGGTCCAGCAAAAGGGTTGGGGATTTTTAAGTATCCACAAATCATTTTGGGAGTGGCGGCCCTTTTTTTGGCGATTGGAGCGGAGGTGGCCATCGGAAGTATTCTCATTAATTTTTTTGAATTGGAAAACATCGCTGGGTTGAATCATTCCGAAGCAAGCCGGTTTGTCGCTTTTTACTGGGGAGGCCTGATGATTGGAAGGCTTTTAGGAGCAGTATCGTTTAGCGAAATGAAAGTGAATCATAAGTTGCTCACAATGGGCGCGATTTTTCTTGTTGCGCTGAGTATCATTGCTTACACTAACGGCATTGAGACGGCCGGTATTTATTCTATGTTTATGCTTTTAAATTTGTTGGCATTCAGACTGGGCAAATCGCTTCCGGGGCAAACAACAGGAGTATTCTCCCTGAGTATTATCTTGTTAATTTCCATCGCAATATTTTCACAGGGACAAGTTGCCATGTGGTCGGTGATTGGCGTAGGTTTGTTTGCATCCATCATGTGGTCGAATATTTTTACGCTTGGCATCAGGAGGCTCGGAAATTACACCAGCCAGGGATCTTCGTTATTGATTATGGCGATACTGGGCGCTGCGCTGGTTCCTCCTTTTCAGGGGTTGATGGCTGACTATTTTGGGATTCAGATTTCATTTATCACAATCATTGTGTGCCATTTATTTGTTGCATGGTATGGTTTTAAGGGGCATAAATACATAAGAAATTAGTTTTAGAGACTGTTTAAAATAACATGATAACTTTTTTAGGAAGTCGGAGAAATCATTTACAATCCGTTTTATTTGTACAAATACCAACAACATACATATTGTGAAACAGTATCAAAGTGATTTAACCGACAACCAATGGCAATTTATTAAAAATATGGTTGAGGACAAAAGGAATAGAAGATATAATTTGAGAAGCATCATGAATGCTATCCTGTACGTTAGCAAATCAGGTTGTCAATGTTGGATGCTGCCAAAGGATTTTGCCCCGTGGCAAAGCGTATATTACTATTTCAGGAAGTGGAAAAGAAACGGTCTCTTTGAGGAGATACATGATTTTTTAGTTGGGACGCTTCGACAAAAAAGAGGAAAATTGCTTTTGCCTTCTGTGGGGATAATCGACAGCCAATCTGTCAAAACTTCCAATGTTTGCGAAGATGAAATTGGTTACGAGGGTGGCAAAAAAATAAAGGAAGAAAATGTCACATTGTCGTGGATACCCTTGGCTTAATGCTTGTTGCAATTGTTCGTTCAGCCACTGTTCATGACATTAAGGGAGCAAGGATAGTACTAATAGAATAAAACAAAAATTTTTAAGCAGTATAACCAAGGTATTTGCTGATGATGGTTACCGGGGAGAATTAATAGAATGGGTAAAATTAAAATTTGGATATGTTCTTGATATAGTAAAACGAAATACTTATTAAAATTATTGTAAAGCCTTGAATAATGCAAAACAAATCAGAAAACCCCATCGATTTGCTCCTGAATTTTCTTCAAAAAAGAGAAATCACAGAATCGGAACAGTACTATCAGCAAATCCGGCAGAATTCCGAAAAGTTTATCCCAGCCATCGTTCAAAAAGTTTATTCTTTTGAAGATGAAACCATAAAACAGTCGTTCATCCGGAATCTCCATGCACGACTGGTCTGGGAGATGGATTATTTTACTGAAACTATTGAACAGAACGTAAAGGAAGTTTCAAAGAAGGATGTCAATTAATTGATTGGTAATCAAAAGTCTGTCCTTCTTATCTTGGAAAATCTATATGGTTTTATCCTGGATAATTTCGCTGAATATTGTGACCGGAAACAAAAGCTCCCGGCAAAATTCCAACCTGCATTTACCCGGGAAGTATCAGAGAAATTTAAAACGTTGAGTTTCGCCGGAAATGAACCGGATTCTGTTCTTTTCGGAAAAGTAAAGACTTCAATCAAAAACAAACTCAAAGGAAATCAGTGCAGGATAACATACGGATTAACGGTTTATCTGGAGAAGCTATTTTTGGAAATTGAAAAAATCTGAGCTATCAACAAAGAGTATTCACACTCCATAAGTTTAAGGGATATACTCATTGCTTTTAATTTCAATTCACTTGCAGTTGTTCATTACCTGGTTTCAACCATCATCGAAGATGTAAAAAAAGTAGAACCGGTTAAAGATAAAATAGAACGCCTTAACCTTTGGTTTAAGCAGGTGAACCAGGTTCCTGTTAATTCGGCTTACTCGTTTAATGAGTCACGGGAGGGAATCAGGCAGTACCTTAACAACTGGATTCAGGAAGAAATAAGTTTTTACGAAAAGAGCCTGCTTTTATTTTCAGGCGCCTATCCGGCCGGAATTCAGGAAGGGAAAAGAGGTGGTTTTAAAATTGAAACAGAATTAGCGGTTACCCAAATTGCCTGTTTTGTCAGGCTTTTTATGGACTGCGGAATATTTAAAAAAAGTAATATCCGCGAAATAATAAGTTTTTTGGCGGAGCATATCCGGTCAAAAAAACAGGAAAATATTTCGGCAGAGAGCTTCCGTTTAAAATACTACAACATTGAAGAGTCAACTCGTGAGAGCGTTCGAAACCTATTATTTCAAATGTTGAAAAAAAGTACTCACCCTTTTTAAGCTGTTTCTGTTCTCGCTCCTGAATTTTCCATCAAATCATTAAGCCCGTGGAGCTGTAAATAACCATAGAGTTCCATTACAGCATGATATGAAAACCCCAGCTTGTGAATCATGTCATAATCAGAAATTTCCAATAACCCATCAAGGTTTTTAATCCCGTGCTGTTTGCAGATATTCCTGATTTCATTGTCAAGTGGTAAATCTGAAATTGAACTGGAAAGTATTTCCTTGTTGTTTTCCATTATTTTTAAGTTTTGATCGTTTTTTCAAATGAAAAATAGACGATAATTTTATAGCCTTTTTTATTGATTCAAAGATACATATATTGAACTAACTACGCAATAGTAGTAACTTATAAGTAGTAACAAATTAATGTGAATTATTCTTTATTTGTCTTATGGCATTGAAGGATAATTATACTAAAAAGCAATTGGAAAACCTGGGTGAAAGGCTTAGGACAATTCGAAAAGAATTAGGTTTCACTAATTACGAGCAATTTGCTTTTGATAATGAACTTCCACGTGCACAATACGGCCGGTATGAAAACGGAGAAGACCTCCGTTTCAGCAGTTTGCTTAAAGTCTTAAAAGCCATGAACATTTCCCTGAAAGATTTTTTCAGTGAGGGTTTTAACTGATTTGTTTTGTTTCAACACCGGTCTTTATTCACTTCCTCCCCAAGCAGGAATAATTACAAGATAAAATTTTGCAGAATGATTTGATTTTAAAATAGTTGTTATGCCGTGTAACTTGATTTGAATGCATAATTATATTTTCTTTCACAGAAAATACACAAAGATGAAAACCACTGAATTCAACAAAATTGTTAGCAGGTTAAAAGAAAAAATCCACCAGTCAGATTCCGGCGAAGAAAATTTTCAAAACCGGGTACTTGTAAACATTGACTATTGCGCCACAGCGTATAATGAACTACGTAAATTAGCACTGGAAACCACGCTAAACCAGGATGAAGAAATATACCTTTTTAAGGTGATAAAACCCTATATTCTTGGTGAGTATATGTATTACTCAAAACTTTTTGAGATACAAACGCAAAAGCCCGTAACACCGGTAAAAGAACAGAAGAAATTTTTTAAGGGAATAATATTAAAAGCCCAACAGTTTTTTAATGAAAACCGGGAATTTTATCATTACTACCTAAGTGGTTCAGAACACTTTGATGACAAATATTTTATGAGGACAAAAACCATTTGCTGGATAAATCCCCAACAAATTGTTACTGACCTGGATTTTTCAACAAGTCATGATTATAAACTGGCAATGATAAAATTTTACCGGAAAATCACAGAACATTGCAAAACTGAAATGAACAATTTAAAAGCCATTAAAAAACAGGATATTTTACAGGACGGTTTTCAACAAATTAAAACAACCCTGTTTTGGACCGCGAAAAAAAGAGCGCTGTTGGAATTAATATATGGCATCTACAGTACAAGGGCTGTAAATAACGGCAAAGTCGATATTAAAGACCTGGTTAAAGTTTTTGAAATCATATTTAACATCAAACTTACCGGATTTTATCATACCTGGTTTGAAATACGCCAAAGAAAAATAGAACGCACCCGGTTCATCGATTTGATGAAAAACTGTTTGATTAACCTGATGGAAGATGCTGATGAAAGGTGATGTGCTTCCCAAAATATTTCTGCTTGATTATTATCTAATTTTTGAATTCTTGCTTTCAATAAAAAAATACCCAAGTTGGGTACATGTGTGGTAATCCCCATTTATGAAAAACACAATTTTGGCAAAACTCAAAATGTATCATTTTAAATTGCAACGTTATGCCAACAGAAATTGTAACCACCGATGACTTGCGGGAATTCAAGATTGAATTACTCGGCGAAATTAAAAAAATGCTTAAAGAGCACCACGGCCAGCCCGCCAAAAAATGGCTCAAATCCTATGAAGTCAGGGAATTGTTAAACATCTCCCCGGGAACACTTCAGAATATGCGGATTAACGGTACCCTGCCTTACACCAAAATAGGAGGAATGATGTTTTACGACTACGAAGACATCAAAAAAATGTTGCAGGAAAACCAGGTACATAACCGCTTTGACTTTCCCCGGTCACGATGAACTACATCAAACACCTCAACGGCTTTTTTGAAAAGTCAGGCGGTGATGAAGACATGTCAGCATACCATATTAGTTTGTATATGAGCTTATTTCGCCAGTGGAACCTGAACCGTTTCCGCAATCCTTTCCCGGTTGACCGGGAGGAACTGATGCAACTTTCACGCATCGGCTCTAAAAACACGTATGCGCGGTGTATGAAACAGCTTCATGAGTGGGGCTATATTGACTATTCCCCCGCCGGAAATTTTCACACCGGCAGAAAAGTTTCATGCACCAGGTTTGATACTTGTAGCGGTACGGGAACTGAGACCGGAAGTAGTACCGGAAGCGGTACGCGAACAGGGACACGAAGTGAGACACGAACCGGTACGCGAAGTGGGACGGTATTAAAGAATACAAACATTACAAACGGGGATAAACAGGGAACCCTAAAAATTTTTGAAAATGGAAGAAGAAAAAAAGTCAACGGAAAAAGCCCGCACCATGTGGAAACCGACAAGGACTATTCCGAACCCTTATGAAGAAATTGCCGAATTTAAAAACAACCGGTTTCATTTTAATTTTTCGGTTTGCCGCCGCTGGCTCGAAAACCAGGGTAAAAGATTGTTTGGCCCGCATTTCCGGATTTACCCGGAAGATCACGGGCTCATCCTTACCCTGCTGGTATATGCCATTGCTGACCTGGAAAACTGCCGGAAACGCAAGCTGAGCCTGAAAAAAGGAATTTTGTTGACAGGTCCTGTGGGCTGTGGTAAAACTTCGTTATTGACCCTGGTCAATTTCTTTTTTCCGAATGCGCAACAATACACCATCAAATCAACCCGTGAAATTGCTTTCGAATTTGAAAAAGAAGGCTACAAAGTCATCAACCGTTACGGAAAGGGAACTGTCACTACAACCGGTAACTCACCTCCGGCAGGAATATATTGTTTCGACGACCTGGGCATCGAACAAACCCAAAAATATTTTGGAAATGACTGCAATGTGATGGCAGAAATTTTGCTTAGCCGCTACGATTTGTTTGTTTCCAAAAGTATTCTTACCCATGCCACCACCAACCTGTCCGCGTCAGAACTGGAGGAAAAATACGGCAACCGCGTACGCAGCCGCATGCGCGAAATGTTCAACCTGGTGGCATTTGATAAAAACTCCAGGGATAAACGGGAGTAAATAAAACCGTTTTTCAGTCCCTTAATTTACCCAGTATATTTTTTATGGATTGCCTGTTCTCTTTTGAAACACCTGATTCTCTGGCAATTTCGTCCCAACGGCTTACAGCCTCCTGCACCTGTTCTATGATTGTTTTTGCATTTTTTATCCCGAAGAGGGTCGCAAGTTTCATTAACTCTTTTCTGCCCGGGTTTTTACTCTCCCCGGCTACCATGGTACTGTGAAATCCGTAACCGGAATAGGAAAAGGTAAGGTCGTAAGCAGGGGCAAAATACCATTCTCCTTTTGCATTCATAAGGAATGAGAAATTCTTGCTGTGGTCGTCCCGGTTGTGGGCGTAAACATTGAATGCTGCAAGCCTGAAAATTTTTTCATAGGCATGAACATGTTTTTCCAGCCGGAATGCACAATCCAGTAAATGGCCGTAATCCATTGCGCTCATCCTGAAATTATCATGCATTATCCCGGAAGCAGTGTGCATGTGCAAACGGTTATTGCCAATACGGTCAAATCGTTTTGTCCCAAAATATACCCGGCCCGATTTTCCTTTAAATAATTTGCATTCGCTCATCTCAATACCTGCCAGTAAAGCCATTTTATGATAGGCAAATTCGATGTTGGCAATTTCCCGGTTGTCCGATGATGAAGGGAATTTTATTATCCAGTGCGCATAATCTTCAGGAAGGCTGTCAACCCCGTGCACCAGTTTGCCGGTTTGACTGTTGTATCCAACAAAAATTTTTGGCCTTGCCCCGCCGGAAGACCCCCCGAGAATAAATAATTTCTCAATAATTTCAGGGCTTGTTCCTTCAAGCACCTGGTTTATTTCCCGGGCAATGGTATCGAGTTCCGGCCCGAACGGGGCAATTTTCCCCGGCTCGATTTCCGGTTTGTAAACCAGCGCCCCCATCCCTTTGAACCCCACATAAGCAAGCCTGTCAAGTGGGGTTATATCTGCAATATTTATCCCTTTTGAGGCTAAAGTCCGGTCGAGAAGCAGTCTCCCCCAGCCATCGGGAAGGGAATCATTAAATACGCCAAACAATCCTTCAAACGGTTCATATTCCGCACTGAGAATATCATTATTATAGGGGAGTTTAACAGGAGATATATTAAGCCCTTTGTTTAGAAATCCGGGGGTGTATTTAAAATATATTTTTCGGTTTGAAAGCACCAGCTCTCCAACATCCATGTTTTGTCCTTCAAGAGATAACGAAACCGCTATTTTTTCTGTCCCAATCATGGAGAATTATTTATTTTGAAAATAGTTTTTCAATATCATCAGGATTTTCTTTTTCTTTCAGGACATGGTCAAAATCACTTAACCGTCCCAAAAGATGCACCAGTTTAAGAAGCGAATCCAGTGAAATTTTGCCGCTGCGCTCAAACCTTTTTAAACTTCCGAGAGATACACCGGAGCGTTCAGCCATTTCTTTCTGTGAAATTTTCATTCTTTTGCGCAGAACACGGTGCCTTTGGGCTATCTTAAGGCCCACTTCGTATGGTGTCGGTTCCAGTGAGTACATATATGTTCAGATAAAATATTGGCTAAAATTAATCAAAATATTACAAAATAGCTAATATATTGTCTTGTTATTGCAAGATTGTGTGCCTGGGATAAGTGATATACAATAAATTTCAGGTTGAATCTCTGTGCACCGGCCCCATTTCCCTTCCGCTTCAGCGTCTCCCCGAACCCGTTCGTGCCTCACGGGAACGGTCGCCTGTTCGCGGTACGGGAAAAGCGCCTTGATGCACCCCGCGGCAAAAGCGACCCTTCTGTTTGTTCCGCTCGTTCCGGCGCTACTCGTCACTGCGCCCGCCCCGGTTTTTCCCACTGCTGGTATCCTCCCTTTAAAAAAACCGGGAGCAGGCTCCGTTTCCGTCCTCCGCCTTTCGCTGCACGCCACGACAGGGCCGCATTTGTCCTTTTCCCACCCGCAATTTATCCGATAGCAGCTTCAAAACAATTTTATCAAAAAACCAAAAAGAAACCCAAAGTTAGCCACCCTCCCCACTAGGCCATCCCACATTGAAAATGCAAGGCCAAAGCAAGTGGCACGATTGACAAGAACTGTTTTAATAAAAAACTAAAGTGTCCGTGCCAGCCTTGCATTTTCTCCCCGGACAGCTGGTCCATTGGCTTTCTTTTCTTTTTTGACGGTTTTTCATTTCTTTTGAAAAAAATTGTTCCATAAGAAACCAGTCCTTTCAGATATATTTAACCTGTAAAAATCTTTGGAACTTTCAGCCAAACACACAAATCAATTCAAATCTGTTTTTATTGAATTCCACTCCACAAACCTGCTTAACAATAAAAACTCCCCAAGGTGTTCCCAAGTTGGGGGAAAATTAATTTTTGATGCTCCACATTTGTCAAACGGTCTCCGGTAACCTGAATAAAACCGGTAATATAAATTTTAAAAAAAGAAGCAAATGTTTGGACTTAATGAAATCACCTGGAAAGAATTTATGCAGTTTACCTGTACAGGGTTATTGCTGTGGTATGCAGCGCTTTTTCTCCGGGCATGGATAAAAAGCAGGAACAGGCAAACGAACCTGCATTACGAAGATTTGCAGGAGGAAGGTTTCCGGTCGGAGAACCTGCATCCCGTAAAAGTTTCATCCGAAGCATTTCCCACGGTTTTACTCCCGTATCCTTACGAAAACATCCCGCTGGAAGTGGTAACCTTTGAAGAAACAGGAGAGGAAGGCGGTTATGTCATCGACGAATTTACCCAATATAACAACCCGGCACTTTCGGTAATAATAAAGGACATCCAGTATCAACAATAATCCATTAAAAATTTACAACATGAGAAAGTACATTCAGAAAAATGTTTCCAGGGGAATGGCAATGGTCACCGCCCTGTTTGTAAGCGCTTACGTTTCCTTTGCCCAAAGCTCCGCCGGCATCGACCAGGCCACGGCAGAAGTAGGTTCCTATGTGGACCCGGTTTCCAACCTCATTATTGCCATCGGTGCAGTGGTCGGCCTGATTGGCGGTGTACGTGTCTATATCAAATGGCAAAGCGGCGACCAGGACACCCAGAAAGCTATCATGGGCTGGTTTGGCGCCTGCCTATTCCTGATTCTTGTAGGAGTAGTCATCAAAGCATTTTTTGCCTAATCCAAAAAAGGAAGAATATGAAATCCTACACAATTCAAAAGATTGACACCAACCTGTACATCAAAGGTTTCTCCGGGCAAATGGTCTATAAGGCATTGTACGGCATACTCGGAACGCTGCTGCTGTTTGTTGTGCTGTACATCCTGGCCGGTGCATTCACCGCCGTACTGGTTTGTATCCCCGCCTTTTTTGCCTGGCTGTTCCGGTTACACCACATCCAGCAAAAATACGGTCCGGACGGGTGGAACAAAAAGAAAACCGCCCGGCAACTGCCGCAATTTATCACCATAAAACAACGCATCGGTCAATATGAAAACAATGAGAGCGAAACCCATTGAAAAGAGTCTGCCCGTGCTGGGATTTAACGGGGATATCCTGGTATCCAACAACCTGGATGCCGGGTTCGGTCTGGAACTGGTTTTGCCGGAACTGCTCTCCCTGAGCAGTGAACGTATTTACATGCTGCATGATACGTTCAGAAGGGCTGTCAACCTGCTTCCTGAAAATACCCTGATGCATAAACAGGACTTCTTTTTTGCCGAACGATTTGGAGAATTTGATAATGCAAAAAAAGGAGAATCAAATTCTGAAAAAAGCCTGGACAGCAGTTACCTCGTCCATTTTGCCGGAAGGTCTTATCTCCGGCATGAATGTTATCTCTACGTCAGTCTGCTAAATGCAGGGCTTTTGAAAAATTACCTGGGGTCGGCGCTACTTTTCTCCCGGAAACAAAAGCTGCATGAGATGCGGATGCAGGAAAAGCTCCATGAACTCCGTTCCAACCTGGTTTCGCTGTTTTCCCGCAGCGGAATCGGCTGCCGGGTTATCAGCCGGGAACAGACCACCGGCAATACAAAGCAGCCGGGGCTGATTGAACGCTATCTGACCCTGAACTTCAGGGAAGGACAACCGGTTTTGGGAGGGATTGACTTCCGTGACCGGCTGCGGGTCATGGATAAGTTTGTGGAGATATTAAGCCTGAGCGATTTCTCACACCTTCCGTCGGAACTGAAACCGGTTACCGGCCATCCCCGCACCGGCCTGCCGGTCTCATTTGTTTACCCGGTCACTTACAACCTTCCGTTTTCGCACATCACCAACCAGTTTATTTACTTGCCCGGGCAAATGGAAGTGAAGGCCACGCTGGAAGGCCACTACAAAAAAATATACAGCCTTTCGCGCTTTTCCTCGGAAAATAAGGTCAATGCCGGACTGATTGAAAATTTCCTGGATACGGTTCAAACCACCGGGGAAAAAGTGGTGAAAACCCATTTTAACGTCACCCTGATGGATGATTCCATCCGGGAACTGAAACAGCACAAAAGCGAAGCAGCAAGCGCCTTTTCGCAGATGAACTGCTTTCCTTACCAGCACAGTTTTGATTTGCCGCTGCTCTTTTTTGCCTGTGTGCCTTTTTCCACGCAGCTTCCGGAAACCGAACTGTTTATTACCCAGGTACAACAGGCCTGCTGCCTGACCAATTTTGGAGGTCCGATCCGGGACAGTCCATCGGCATTCACTATCCGGCTTTCCAACCGTATGGAAGGAAGCCCAGTGAAAATTGATTTATCGGACGAACCCATGGAGCGGAACATCATTCATAACCGCAACAAAATAATTATAGGCGGTTCCGGTTCAGGAAAATCTTTTTTCACCAACCACCTGCTCCGGCAATATGCTGAAAATGGCAATACTCACGTTGTTTTGTTGGATGTCGGCAGGAGCTATGAACTGCTCACTGCTTACCTCGGTGAACAGCTGAAAGAAAAAGGCGGTGCCAGGCTCGTGGAGTTTACGGATGAAAATCCCATTTCGTTCAATCCTTTTGTAAGCGAAGGCGAACCAGATATGGAAAGAAGGCAGACCATCCTTTCGGTACTCTTTACCATTTACAGGGAA
>Ga0334898_1003010_pt1 | contig 14278 bp, 9 predicted proteins | sample GraSluR3_MG_10_FD_207228 | JGI IMG/M metagenome (GOLD analysis project Ga0334898, IMG submission 207228) | Sludge microbial communities from methane-producing bioreactor in Wageningen University, Netherlands - Granular Sludge_3_08-R3 | ecosystem: Engineered > Bioreactor > Anaerobic > Unclassified... | reverse complement strand
TAATTACCTTTATGACTAGGAAAAACACTTTGAAAACCAATTTCTTTTAACCATTTTACAAAAGTTTTTCCTGAAGGATGGTATAATTTACACGCAAAACCTTTTATAATAAAAGGTTTTAATTTTTGAATCATTTCAATTGAAAACATATTAAAATTTATTTCTTTGCCTTTTTCAAAGTAACTGAAAAATGCTTCTTTGTTTATGTTTAGGGTTAGAGAATATTGTAATGCATATTCTTCTTCAATTCTTCTATCATATAAAAAAATTTTAATTTTTTCATCATTTATTACAGAAATCCAAATATCATTTTCCTGACCATTTTTATATCTATTCAAAGCTTCATAACCAAAACGCAACTTACCTCCTGGTTTTAAAACTCGATACAGTTCTTTTAAAGTTTCTTTAGGATTAGGGGTTTGTTCAATAGATGAAGAAGCAATTATTCCATCAAAAATATCATTTCCAAAAGGAAGTTTTTCGCCATTTTTATAAGCAATAAAATTCGTGTTTTTAAGTCCAAGTTTATCTGAATTTTTTCTGCATACTTCAATTCTTTTTTGAGAAGCATCTACACCTACAATTTCTTTTGCATAAGGGGCGATTATTAAAGAAGGCCAACCATCTCCTGGACCAAAGTCTAATATTTTTTTTTCTTCAACATTTGAAATAGAATACATAAAATCAAAAAGTGCTCCTCTGTCAGCCCAATGGAAGATATTTTCTGGGTCAAAAGATTTATAAATTATAGGAAGAGAATATCCCGATTGAGACTCCATATCATTGTAAAAAAATTCTTCTGAATTTAAATAAATAGGTTTAAATTCTGATATAATGAAATCGAAAACATCCATATTATTCACCTGCCTTTTTTAAGAGGAAATAATTTGCTTATATATAAATAATTTTATCATACAAAACCGATAATAACAAACAATCTTCTATAAATAGGAATTTTATTCGAAAATCAAATAATATTCTTTAAAATTTATGGTATAATATTAACAAAACATGAATTTTTTATTTTTTCAAATAAAAAAGGAGGAAAAATATGAATGCGATTAATATAAAAACTAAGTTAGTTTTATTACTTGTAATAATAGTTTCTTTTATAATTCTTTTGTTTTTTTTATATTTTTATCCGAAAGTAGAAAAATCATTAGACTATCTTTTAGAAAGTAAAACAGAGGAAATTGTAAATACAGGATATAATTTGATAAATTATTACTATAATCAATATTTATTAGGAATTTCAGATGAAGAAGAAGCAAAAAATAAAGTTTTAAAAGTTTTAAGAAATTTAAGATATGAGGATGATGGATATTATTGGATTCATGATTATGATCACATTATTATTTTACACCCTGATGATAATTTGATGGGAGAAGACCTTGAATTCTTTGAAGACCCTTCGGGATTCAGAGTAGTTTATGAAATGAATAAAATAATTAAAGAAAAAGGAGAGGGAATAGTTTATTATTATTGGGAAAGACCGGGTGAAGAAATTCCCATTCCAAAAGTTAGTTATGTTAAAGGTTTTGAGCCTTGGGGATATGTTATAGGTAGTGGGATTTATATCGAAGACACCATAAAAACGAAAAGAGACATAATGATAGTTTTTTTAATAGTGTCACTATTATTAATTTCCCTTATATTTTTGGCAGTTATATTTTTACAGAATTTAGTTATAAAACCTATTGAATATTTAAGTGAAATTTCAAAAAAAATAATAACTGGAAATATAAAAATAAAAAAAGATGAAAATTATTTAAAAAGAAAAGATGAAATAGGAAATATAAGTAATTCTATTTTGCAGATGATTGAAGAAGTGATAGCAACAAACGAAGAGCTTGAAGCGACAAACGAAGAATTAGAGGCAACAAACGAAGAACTTGAAGCATCAAACGAAGAACTTGAAGAAAATTATCAAAAGTTAGAGGTTTTATCAAAAGATTTAATGAAAGCTAATGAAGCTAAAGCAATATTTTTAGCAAGAGTATCGCATGAGTTAAGAACACCAATGAATGGAATATTAGGTGGAAGTGAATTAGTTTTAAGAATGAATGATATAAATGAAATTAAAGAATACACAAAACTAATACATTTATCAGCAGAAAGATTGATGCCAATAATAAATGATATATTGGAAACATCTAAAATCCCAAAGGCTTCAATGGAATTGATAGAAGAAGAAATAGAGTTAAATAATTATTTAATTAGTATTGTAAAATTTCTTGAATTAAAAACAAAAGAAAAAGGTTTAGATTTTTTATTAGAAAATAAAATTGAAAGAAATCTTTGGGTAAAGATAGATAAAACAAAATTAAGTCAAATACTGAATAATGTGATTAACAATGCAATAAAATTTACAGAAAAAGGAAAAATACAAGTGAATATTGAATCTGAAGATATATATGTCGACAAATTAAAATTAAAATTTGAGGTTGAAGATACAGGAGTAGGAATAAATGAAAAGTTTTATAAAAAAGTTTTCGAACCTTTTGAGCAAGGAGAAAATTATTTAACGAGAAAATATCAGGGTTTAGGGTTAGGATTAACAATTACAAAAGAAATAATAGAAAGAATGAATGGAGAAATATTTTTTGAAAGTGAAGAAAATAAAGGAACAAAATTTTCTTTTTTTATAATAATAAATAAAGTAATCAAAAATATAGATAATTAAAATTTTATTATATAAAGAATTATAGTTTTAGGAGGAAAAAACATGAAAATAATTCATACTGCCGATTGGCATTTAGGTAAAATTATTTATTCAGTACATCTTACAGAAGAACAAGAATTTATTTTGAATCAATTTGTTGATTACATAGAAAGCAATCCAGTAGATGCTTTAATAATTTCAGGAGATATTTTTGATAGATCTATTCCACCTGCAGAGGCGGTTGAACTTTTCAATAAAATTTTTACAAAAATTTCTATTGATTTAAAAATTCCTGTGTTTATGATAGCGGGTAATCATGATGGGCCTGAAAGACTTGAAAATTTAAACGGGATTCTTTCAGCTATGAATTTTTTTATTGAAGGAAAGTTTAAAGAAAAAGTAAAAAAAGTTTCTTTGAAAGATGAATATGGAGTTGTAAATTTTTTTATGCTTCCATACGTTGAAACATCTTATATAAAACAATTCGATGAAAATATCAGCTCAAAAACAGATGCTTTAAAATTTTTAATAAACAACATGGAAATAAATGAAAATGAAAGAAATATTTTGATAGGTCATGAGTTTGTTTTAGGCGGAATTGAAAGTGATTCGGAAAGACCTCTTTCGTTAGGAGGAACAGAATTTGTAGATGCTTCTGTTTTTGATGTTTTTGATTATGTTGCTTTGGGGCATCTTCACAAAACGCAAAGCTTTAAGTCTAAAAAAATAAATTATTCCGGCTCACTTTTAAAATATTCATTTAATGAAGTTAATCAAGAAAAAGGAATGAATTTAATTACTATTAATGAAAAAAATAATATTACAATAGAAAAAATCTCTTTTACACCAAAAAGAGATATGAAAATAATTGAGGGGTATTTTGATGAAATAATTCAAAAAGAAGTAATAGAAGATTATTTGCTTATAAAATTAAAAGATGAAAAAACAATTTATGATGCTATAGGAAGATTAAATAAAAAATTTCCAAATGTACTTGCATTAGAATTTCCAAAAATTGATTCTGTATATAATAGGAGTTTAGAAGATGTTAAAAGTATAAATCCTATCGAAATATTCGAATCTTTTTATAATGATGTTAAAAATACTGAATTAACTTCCGGACAAAAGGAAATTTCAAAAATAATTTTTGAAGAAGCTTTAAAAAAATAATTTTTGATTTTATTTGAGAATAAATATTTTTTTATAAATTAGAATATCACTGATTCTATGAATTTTTTTGTGGGTCAGTTGGAAAGTAGAAAGTTGGAAAGGAAAAGCGTTAAAATAAGTATTTATGATTAATTCCCCTCTTGAGGGGTGGCAACTGAAGGTTGACGGGGTGGACAGTTTTTTGTGGCACTTGCCACTTTTAATTTTTCACTATTTAAACAATTACACATATTTTGTTTTTCCTTATCAACTATAAAAATAAATTATTTTTGCCATACTATTTTACAGAGAACCATATCACTTAAGGGGTGTGAAAATTATGAAAGAAAAAGATTTTATGAAAATATTTTCTTCTTCTCCTTTTGGATTTGCTCACCATAAGATAATTCTGGATGAAAATAAAAATCCAATAGATTATTGTTTTTTAGAAGTGAATGAATCTTTCGAAAAATTAACCGGATTAAAAGCAGAAGAAATACTTAATAAAAGAATCTGCGAAGTATTTCCAAATATAGAAAAAACGAATTTTAATTGGATTAAATTTTATGGTGAAATAGCTCTTAATCAAAAAAATGGAATATTTGAACAATATTCTGAAACATTAGATAAATGGTATCATGTTCACGCTTTTTCTCATGAAGAAGAATATTTTACCACAATTTTTATTGATATTACTGAAAATAAAAAAAATATAGAAGAATTAGAAGGTTTTTTTTCGGTGAACTTAGATCTTTTATGTATTGCAGATATTGAAGGAAATTTTTTAAAAACAAATAAAGCTTGGTCTCAAATTTTGGGATACGAAACTGAAGAATTAAATAAGAAAAAATTTCTTGATTTTGTTCATCCTGAAGATACTCAATTAACACTTGATGCAATATCCTCTCTTAAAGAAGGTGAAGAAGTACTTAATTTTACTAACAGATACCGTTGTAAAGATGGAAATTATAAATATATTGAATGGAGATCTCACCCAAAGGGAAATTTGATTTATGCTGCTGCAAGAGATATTACTGAACGAAAAAAAGTTGAAGAAGAATTACAACGTGCAAAAAAACAAGCAGAAGATGCAAGTAAAGCAAAATCAGAATTTTTAGCTAATATGAGTCATGAAATTAGAACACCACTTAATGGAGTTATAGGATTTACCGATTTGTTGAAAGAAACTTCGCTTTCTTCGATTCAAAAGCAATATGTAGATAATGTAAATATATCTGCACACACGCTTTTAGGTATTATAAATGATATTTTAGATTTTTCAAAGATTGAAGCGGGTATGATGGAACTCGAATTTATGAAATATGATATATTGGAGTTAATTGAAAATAGTGTGGATATAATAAAATACACAGCGAATAAAAAAGACTTAGAAGTATTGCTCAATGTCGATAATAATATCCCTAGTTTTGCAATGGTTGACCCTATTCGATTGAAGCAAATTTTGGCAAATTTGTTAAGCAATGCGGTAAAATTTACTGAAAAAGGAGAAATAGAGCTCAAAGTTGAGTTTGAAATGCTTAATGATAAAAAGGGGAAATTTTTATTTTCTATTAGAGACACAGGAATAGGAATAAAGGAATCACAAAAAAATAAGTTATTTAAAGCTTTTTCACAAGCAGATAGTTCTACTACACGTAATTTTGGGGGTACAGGGTTAGGGCTTATAATTTCAAATATGATTGCAGAAAAGATGGGAAGCAAAATATTTTTTAACAGTAAAGAAGATAAAGGTTCTGTATTTTATTTCGAATTAATAACTGAGATTGAATATGGTGAAAGAATAGATAAAAAAATGATTGAAAATGTCAGTCGTTGTTTAATCATTGATGATAATGAAAATAATAGAGTAATTCTTGAAAATACTTTGAAAAATTGGGGGATAGTTTGTGAATCTTGTGAAAATGGATTTGAAGCATTAAAAATTCTTGAAAACTCTCAACCTTTTGATATAATAATATGTGATTACAATATGCCTTACATTAATGGGTTAGAAACTATAAGGTTGATAAGAGATAAACTAAAACTTTCATCGGAAAAACAACCAATAATATTGCTACACTCATCATCTGATGATATAGAAATTCTTCGCAAGTGTAAGGAGTTGGGAGTCCGATTTCGACTAACAAAACCAGTTAAAACAAAAGATCTTTTTAATTATTTGTGTAATATTCATTCAAATTTTGATTTTGAAGAAAAAAATCAAAATTCCAAAAATGTAGAGAAAAAAATTTATTTTCAAAATGAGAGTTATAAAAAAATATTAGTTGCTGAAGATGTTCCGATGAATATGCAAATGATAAAAGCATTGCTTAATATAATTTGCCCAGCGGCAATTATAATAGAAGCAGAAAATGGTATTCAAGCAGTAGAAAAATATAAGAAAGAATCTCCTGATTTAATATTTATGGATGTTCAAATGCCTGATATGGATGGACTGGAAGCGACAAAAGAAATACGTGCGTATGAGAAAAAAGTTAATGAAAATATCCCTATTATAGCTTTAACCGCAGGAGCTTTGAAAGAGGAAAAAGAAAAAAGTTTAGCTGTTGGTATGGATGATTTTATCACCAAACCAATAGAATCAAAAAAAATAGAGGAATGTCTAAAAAAATATTTGAAATAAAAATAGCATTTTGCTAATCTCAAAATATAATAAGGGGGCTAAAATGAAAAGTAAAAAAATTTGGATATTGTTAATTATATTGTTAACAATAAGTGTTTTTTTTGTGGGGTGTGTAGCGGTTAAAAATATTTTAACTATTGAAAAAGAAGGGGAAGGTTTATTAAATATAGATACTGGAAATCATGAATATAAAACAGGAGAAGAAATAATGCTAATAGCAACCCCATCACCTGGCTGGAGATTTAAAGAGTGGATTGGGGATGTATCAAATAATAACGATACGACAACAACAGTAATTATGAATACAGACAAAACAGTAAAAGTTGTTTTTGAAGAAATAAAATCATCTTTAACTATTGAAAAAGTTGGAGAAGGAGAAGTAACAAAATCTCCTGATAAATTGCTTTACGATCTTGGAGAAGAAATAATGCTAACAGCAACCCCATCACCTGGCTGGAAATTTATAAAATGGACTGATGAAGATGATGAAGAAATAAGTTCAGCTAATCCTTATATTTTTACAATTCCATTAGAGGACATAACTTTGAAAGGGATTTTTGAAGAAATAATTCAAGGTCATATTCCTGGAGAATTGCAAAGGCATACAGTAGAAGAAGTAATTTTTGATATGAAATTAGTTCCCGGAACAAATTTTCCAACAGGGGATAAAACTATTCCAGAAATAGAAAAGATAGAAAACTCATATTGGCTTGGAAAAACAACAGTAACTTATGAATTATGGTATTCTGTAAAAACATGGGCAACTGATGATGCAAGGGGTGAGGAGAAATACACGTTTTCAAACTCTGGAAGAGAAGGAAGCAACGGAATTGATGGTGCTGTACCGTCAACAGCAAAAAATGAGCCGGTTACTAGAGTAAGTTGGAGAGATACAATAGTATGGGTTAATGCTTTAAGTGAAATGTTAGATTTAGATCCGGTATATAGACATGAAGGGGCAATATTAAGAGATGCAAATAATGATATATGTAATGATGCAGAACAAACAAATAACAATGGTTTTAGATTACCGACAAAATGGGAATGGAAATTAGCAGCAAGATATATAGGCGTAGAAAAACCAGTACAGAGTCCTTTAAAAGAAGAAGCTTTATTTGTAGATGGAATATGGTGGACACCTAGAGAATACGCAAGTGGAGCATTTGCCGATAATAATGATATTGCGGAAACATCTACGGTAGCGTGGTATGATGTTAACAGTGAAGGAAAAACACATGATGTAGGACTTTTGAGAGCAAATCAATTAGGGATATATGATATGAGCGGAAATGTCTGGGAATGGACGTTTACAAAATCTGGTAATAATAGGATAATTCGTGGAGGAAGTTATTATAATAACAATGCTAAACTTATGTCGCAAAGTTTTGATGGGACTAATTGGAAAAACGATGGAATAGGGTTTCGTTTAGCAAGAACACTTGAGTAGGTTTTAATAATTGCGACCAAAATTACAGATAATGAAAAAGGTTTAAGTGAACACATAATAAAATCAGTTGAAGAAAAGTATGTAAAAATTGAATTTATAAATGTGACACAAAGTGGAGATACTGCAGAAAAAATATATGAAATAGAAGTTTGCAGTAATTAAAAAAACAGGGCATAAGTCCTGTTTTTTTATATGTTAATGTAATTCTTCAAAAAATAATTTGAGATATGCTATAATTATAAGAGAAGTAAAAATATGATAAGGCTTAAAAGGAGAAATAATGAAAGATATAATAAACAAAGAATACAATTTAAAAATTAATAATATCGAAGAAATATCAAAAGATATAGTATGGTTGGTTTTTTCTGATAGTGATAAATTTATTTTAAAAAGAAAAAAAGATTTGAAGATAGTCAAAAAAGAGATTTTTTTACTGAAACATCTTGAAGAAAAAATATTTAAACAGGTTTCTTATCCGATATTAAATAAAAATAATAATTATTATTTTATCCATGAAGATAAAATTTATATGATTTTTAGTTATATTAATGGAGAACATATAGATTTATATAAATCAAATAATAAATATTTTTATACAGAACAAATTTGCGAATTTTTAGGCAAACTACATAAATCATTAGAAGATATAAAGAGTGAAATTTTACCCTCATCAAATTTACTGAAAACATTAAATGGATATATAAATTCATTTATAAAAGAAAACCCACAAAAAATAAATAGTGAAAAAGTATTAAAAATAATAAATTATTTAAATGAAAATTTTCCAACATTATATGAAAAACTTCCCAGACAGTTTATTCATAGAGATTTTCATGTGGAGAATGTTATTTTTTTTGAAGAAAAAGTAACAGGTATTATAGATTTCGAAATAGCAGTTGAAGAAGTTAAAATTTTTGATATTGCATATTTCAATTCTTCAATATTAAGTGAGCTTTTAAAGAATCAAAATGAAAATGAATGGGTTAAGTATCTTAAAAGTTCAATTAAAGGATATTTAGAAGCAAATACTATTAACGATTATGAAAAAGAAGCATTTATATATATTCTTTTAGAAATACAAATGATTTTTATAGTGTATTTTAATTCTATAAATGATTTTAAAAGATTAAAAGAAACAGAAAAAATTCTTTTCTATATCTTTGGAAATAAAAATACTATAATTGAAATAATGAAAAGTGTTTAAACCTTTAATGAAAAGGAGAAAAATAAAATGATAAATAAAGAAAATATTTTTTATGAAATAGATTTGTTTTTTCAAAATTATTTTGAAAACAAAAAAATTGTTACTGGTGATATAAGAAAAATCTCATCATTATCTTTTAAAGAAATTGAAGAAAAAGAACTAAATAATATTTTAGAATTAAGTGAAATTTTATTAGAAAAAAGAAAATGGAAATATGAAGTTATTGCATATGATTGGGCATTTAGAATAAAAAGTCAATATAATAAAGATACTTTTTATATTTTTGAAGATTGGTTGCAAAAATATGTAGATGATTGGGGTAATTGCGATGATTTTTGTACTCATGCTTTTGGAGAATTAATTGCACAACATAATGATTTATTTAAAAAGGTTTTAGAATGGGTAGATCATAAAGATTTTTGGGTTAGAAGAGCTGCTGCGGTTATTTTAATTTATCCAATAAGAAAAAATAGGTTAGGAGATATATCACCTTATATTATTTCAGATAAATTAATGAATGATGATCACTATCTTGTTTTAAAAGGATATGGCTGGATGTTAAAAGAGCTTTCAAAATATAAAAATAAAGAGGTTTATGATTATATAAGAAAAAATAAAGCAAAAATGCCTAGATTATCATTGCGATATGCTATTGAGCATTTTGAAAAAGATGTAAAAAAAGAATTGATGAAGAAATAATATATAGTTGTTCAGCATACATTTAGTCAGGAAATGCATTAAAACATTTTTTTAATAATGAAGTGGTAAACATTGTATAAAATAATTAGTTGGTCAGTTGAAAGGAAAAACGATGGTTAAACAATGGTTAAACAATGGTTAAACAATGGTTAAACAATGGTTAAACAATGGTTAAACAATGGTTCAACTAACGTTCCCAAGGATGCACGGCGTTACAACACACATGACAACGTAGGTGTTTTTAGAAACATTTCTTTTTTTTAACATTTTAAACGCTTTTCCAATTCAATTTTTAAACATTAACAGTTTTTCCTAACCAACTAAAAAAGGGGATGAAAATTTTGAAACCTGAAATTTTAAAAATAAAGGGTTTTGGCCCTTATATTGAAGAGCAAGTTATTGATTTTAATAAAATAAAAGATAATATTTTTTTAATTAGTGGTCCTACAGGTTCTGGTAAGACTACTATTTTTGATGCTATTTGCTTTGCTTTATATGGTGAAGCTTCTGGTGAAGATAGGGGGAAAAATATTCGTTCGGATTTTGTTGCTGAAGATTTTGAAACTTTCGTTGAGTTCACGTTTAAAATAAAAGAAAAATTATACAAGATTTTTAGAAGTCCAAGATTTGAAAGAAAAAAGCAACGTGGAGATGGCACTACTGTTCAAGATGAAAAGGCTGTTTTATATGAATTTAAAGATGGAAAGTTTGAATATGTTTGTGAAAAGCTTACTGTAGTTAAAGAAAAAATTAATGATATTATAAAGCTCGATGTTAATCAATTTAGAAAGATTATAATGATTCCTCAAGGCGAGTTCAAAAAGCTTATAACTGCAGGTAGTGATGAAAGAGAAAGTATTTTAAAAAATTTGTTTGATACTTCTATTTATGAAAATTTTAAAAAAATTTTGAAAGAAAAAAATGATGCTGTAAAAGAACAGTTGGTGTTTTTAAATTCAAAAAAAGAACATATTTTTTCTGATTTAAACTTAGATGGAGAGGTTTCTTCTGTAATCTCAACAATTGATGATATTGTAAAGCAAAAAAAGGAAGATATAAAGTTAAAAAGTGATTTAGTTGAAAATCTAAAAATAGAGATTGAGAAAAAAGAGAAAGATTTGACTGAGGTTAAAAAAGATAATGAAAAAATAGAAGATACTAAAAAACAAAAAGATATTTTAGAAAGACTTAAAAGTAAGGAAGAGTTTTATAAAAAAGAAAAAAAGAAATTAGTTGATGCTGAAAATGCGGCTTTTATAAAACCTTATGAAGAATTATATAAAAATAATTTTGAAAAATTAAAAAATAAAGAGAATGAACTTAAAAATAAAAAAGAGGATTTAGATAATAATAAAAAGGATTTTGATTCAAAAAAAGAAAATTTTGACAATATAAAAAAAGAATATGATAATTTGTTTGAATATAAAAAGCAGAGAGATGATTTGATTGAAAAACTGAAAAAGATAGAGTCTGTTGATTTGTTGAAAAAAGAATTGAATGATTTGGAAAAAGAATTTGAAAAGGTAAAATTAAATAAAAAAAATTGTGAAGATGATATTAATAAAGTAAATAATGAAGTAAAAGAAAAAAGTAATTTTATTACTCAAAATGATAGTGTTTTAGAAAAAAATTTTAAATTGAAAGAAAAAATTAATTCTTATGATGAAAAAATAAAAGATTTAAAAAAATTGATTTTATTGTATTCTGAACTTGAAAATATTGAAAAAGATTATAATGAAAAATCGAAATATAAAACAAAGGGTGAAGAGGAGTTTAAAGGCCTTCAGGAAAGCAAAAATTCGCTTGAAGAAAGATATTTTAAGTCTCAAGCGTATGTTATGTCAAAAACTCTTGAAGAAGGCAAACCTTGCCCTGTATGCGGCGCTACGCATCATCCTTCTTTGCCTGAAAAACAAGATGATTTTGTTGAGAAAGAAGAAATTGAAAAAATAAAAGAAAAAATAAAAAAGGCAGAGAAATTATTAAAACAATTGGCGGATGATTTTGAGGTAGTTAGAGAATCTTTTAGAACAAAAAAATCAGAAATTAAGTTTTTGATAGATTCTATTTCTTTGGAAGAAGAGGCGGATTTAAAAGAAGAAGTTTTAAAGTTTGAAAGTGAAAAGGAAATTTTTTTGAAAGAAAAGGAAAAGTATGATAATATTTTAAAAACTATTGAAAATTATAAGAAAGATATTGCAGATTATGAAAAACAAAAGTTAGAATTAGAAGAAAAATTAAAAGGTATGGTTAAGTTATTTGATGAAGTAAATACAAAATATATTTCAAAAACTTCTATTTATGATGAAAAGAAAGTTGAAATTGAAGGAGATAATAAAAAATTAATTGATGAAGAATTGAAAAAACTTTGTAAAAAAATAGAATTTACTGAAAAACAATATGATTCTTTATCAAAAGAAATAAGAGATTTAGAGATTAAAAAAGGAAAATTAGAAACGACAGTTGAAGAGATGAAAAAGAATAAAGAATCTTTAGAAGAAGAAGAAGAAAATTCTTATAAAAATTTACTAGATAATATGAAATTAAAAGGTTTTAATTCTTATGAAATATATAAGAGTTCTTTGATGAATGAAAAAGATATGAAAATTTTGAAAGATGATATTCAAAAGTTTGAAGGTGATTTGAAAAAGCAGGAATCTATATATGATGAAAAGTTTGAAAAGTCAAAAGATTTAATTTTTAAATCTACAGATATTTTAGAGTATGAAATAAAAGAGATGGTTTCTAAAAGAGAAGATTTGATGAAAGAAATAAATTCGCTTGAAATTAAAATTGAAAATTTAATTTTAAAAAAAGATGAATTAAAAGAGATTGATTCTAGAATGTCTGATTTATCTAAAATTTATTCTGAATTAAATGATTTATATGAAATAAGTATAGGCAAAAATAGCCTCAGAATTTCTCTTGAAAAATATGTGCTTTCATATTATTTTGATGAAATTTTAAATTATTCTAATATGCGATTAGAAAAATTTACTGAAAAAAGGTATAGTTTGCATAGATCTAAAGAGAGTTTTGACGGAAGAAAAAACGCGGGTCTTGATATAAGTGTTTTTGATAAATATACTGGAAAGGAAAGAGAGGCAAAATCTCTTTCAGGGGGTGAAATTTTTATTGCATCACTTTCTTTAGCTTTGGGGTTGTCTGATGTTGTTCAAAAAAATTCTGGTGGGGTATCTTTAGATACTATTTTAATTGATGAGGGTTTTGGGTCTTTAGACACTAATGCTCTAGATAATGCAGTAGAAATTTTAATGGAATTACAAACTTCTGGAAGGCTTATAGGTATTATTTCGCATGTGAGTGAGCTTAAAGAAAGAATTCCAGATAAAATTGAGATTCAAAAGACTAAAAATGGTAGTTATGTTAAAATGGAGGCGAGTAATGAGTAAAGAGATAAAAAAAGAAACTTTAGTTTATGATTCTAAAAATAAGTTGAATGAGGAAGCAATAGGTTGGGGAAGACGCCCTTCACTTTTTACATTTAACTCAAATAAAAATAAGTTCAGATTTAAAAAATGGAATCATTGGACAATAGTATCAGAAAATCATATTTTTAACATCGCTATAGTTGATTTGAATTATGTTTCAAATACATTTGCTTATTTATATGATTATAAAGAAAATACTTTTGAAGATATAAACTATTCTAAAATTATTAAAAAGAATGTTTTTTTATCTAAAACTACTGATGGCAGTTGTTATTTTTACAATAATGATATAGAGTTAAAAATGCATTTTTTAGATAAAAAATATAAAATTACTTTAAACAATAATTCTATAAATGCCGATTTAGAAATTTTTCTTTATGATTTTGAATCTTTGAATGTAATTGTGCCTTTCAATAAAAGAGAATTTCAATTTACTGAAAAAAATGCGAGGCTTCCAGTAAATGGATATATAACTTCAAAATCTTCTCATGTTGAACTTGATGTGGCAGATTCGTATGCTTGCTTCGATTTTGGTCGAGGTGTATGGCCTTTTAATACTTATTGGAATTGGGCAACTTTTTCGGGTAATTCAAATGAAGGTTTAATTGGAATAAATTTAGGAGCAGGTTGGACTGATGGTAAAAAAACTAATGAAAATGCCTTTTTTTTAAATGATAAAGTGTATAAAATAAACGAAGATGTGAAATTTGATTATGATAAAAGTAATTTGTTGTCTAAATGGCATATAAAAACTAAATCTGGTGATGTTGATCTTGTTTTTCAACCTTTTTACAATGTTAGCAAAAAGAGAAGAAAAATTATAATAAAAACTCATTTAAATCAAGTTTTAGGGCAATTTTTTGGTAGGATTAAAGTTGAAGATAAAATAGTAGATATATCTAATATAAAAGGATGTGTTGAACAGCATGAAGCGAGATGGTGATAAAGAGTTAAGACCTTTAAGTATAGCGGCATTGTGTGTTTTTGAAGCGGTAAGATTTATAATCATTTTTGTTTATTA